>Ga0136617_10000400_pt1 | contig 35922 bp, 27 predicted proteins | sample AntDrymUQ3222106_2_FD_129672 | JGI IMG/M metagenome (GOLD analysis project Ga0136617, IMG submission 129672) | Polar desert sand microbial communities from Dry Valleys, Antarctica - metaG UQ322 (21.06) | ecosystem: Environmental > Terrestrial > Soil > Desert | place: Antarctica: Dry Valley... | reverse complement strand
ATGCTAAAACGGTACATGCACAAACGCGAACGCTACTTTGCGATGCTGAATGACAATCGCATCGTGCGTCCGTTTGAATGGGGCACCGAGTTCATAACCGAAAATCCGAATGGGGACGATCCGAAAAAGCTCTTCGCCGAATACTCAAAAAAAACGGTTGCAAACAGCGATGAGTTTTTCTTTTCGCCACAGATTGCTGATTATGATCTCTTCTCTAAAAGCTCCCCTCCTTTGACAGGAGGGCGGGACGCGTTTCGCGGACGAGGTGGTACTTCCTCCTCGCAGGAACTCCAAACCTTAACCTGGACAAGTGGCATTCATACGCCTTCGATCGAAAACAACACGGCCTTTGCAGCTTATTTTCCACACGAAACCAATAAAAAATCAGCCGTTTTGGTGCTGCCGCACTGGAACGCTCAAGCCGGAACCTACTTCGATCTGTGTAAATTTTTTAATAACGTAGGCCTTTCGGCATTAAGATTGACTCTTCCATACCATGAAGAACGAATGCCGCCGGAGCTTGAGCGCGCAGATTATCTGGTAGCGCCGAATGTCGGGCGGACTTTGCAATCACTGCGGCAGTCAGTCGTCGATACCCTTTCGGCGGTTGCCTGGTTAAAACAACAAGGCTACGAAAAGGTCGGAATTGTCGGCACCAGCATCGGTTCGTGTGTTGGATTTTTTGCGTTTACTCATGACCTGACGATAGACGTGGCCGTCTTCAATCATGTTTCGGGCTATGTCGCCGATGTCGTTTGGCAGGGACTTTCGACTTATCACGTGAAGCAGGGGATCGGTGAGAACGTCAAATTAGAGGAACTTCGCGAATACTGGATGCCAATCTCGCCGATGGCTTACATGGACAAGCTTGCTTCTTTGCCGGATCGTCCGCAGCGGTATATTTACACGCTTTATGATCTGAGTTTTCCAGTCGATCTTTCACGCGATGTGATGCGGGAACTGAAGCGACTTAAAATAAAACATAGCAAAGCCGCGATCCCCTGCGGCCATTACACTTTGGGTACGAAGCCCTGGGTTTATCTCGACGGCTACAAGATCATTTCGTTCATGCACAAGCACCTCAGATAACGCGCTTGAGCTCCCATCTTTCTTGCAGATACTCAAGTTTGCCAATCATGCCCTTAAATTATCAGCATTTGCAGCCGACATCTGCTAAAATTCTCGCGATTCGCTAATGACTTCGCTCAACGAAAAATTCAGAAGCATTATAGATGAAGGGATACTTCGTCTGATCTCGCGTGCGGAAAACCGGCGCGGCCTTGAAAAGGTGGATTTGTCGCCTCGCGTCGTAGCATCACTGAAGAAGTATCTATTGCGCGAAGATGGAGAAGCTGCAAATACCGATATTAAAACCTTTATCGACGCGATTCGAGCGGACGATCTTTGTCTCGTCATAGCCTGCGAAAAAGGCGACGAAAAGGCCTGGGAAGACCTCGTCGCCAATTTCGATGGAACGGTAAAATCGGCGGCGCGAAAATTCTCCGCGAATAATGATGATGCCGAGGATCTCGCAAGCTCGATTTGGGCGGAGCTTTACGGTTTGCGCCAGGACGCCGCTGGAAACAAGAAAAGTAAACTCGCGTATTATTCAGGACGCGGGAGCCTCGCCGGCTGGCTTCGGGCGGTGATTTCCCAGCTTGCTGTCGATCAGTTCCGAAAGCAGTCGAAATTAGTACAGATAGAGGAAAACCGGGAATTTGAAAATTTAGCACACGAGGCCTCGGCATACTCAAAGGATAACGGACTTGTTTCGCATCGAGACAATCCTGAAGAGCTTTTCAGTGAAAAACAGACGGCCGACGATCTTTCAAAGGCCCTGAAAAACGCGATCGAATCTATGGATGCGGAAGATAGATTGATTCTTAAGCTGTATTATTTCGATGATCTAAAGTTAAAGGAAATTGCCAAAACCTTTGGCTATCACGAAGCTACCGCCAGCCGAAAGCTCGTCCGCGTCCAAACCGAAATAAGGAAATCGGTCGAAAAAGGTCTGAGAAACGAGCACGGCTGGAGCGAATGCGAGGTAAAACGTTATCTTTCGGAAACAGCTTCAAAATTAGGGATTAGCTTCGAAACATTGTTTACGATTTTAGTAATAGCGGTTCTGATGCAAGATTTTTACATTTTGGGCGTTCTATAAATGAGCCCCGAAAGTGAACCACAGAGGCGCAGAGAAGATCAATTCAAAAAACGAGACTGTTAATTTGGTGTTCGTTTAAAAAACTCTGTGTGTTGTCGTGCCTTGTGATGAAATTCGATTGAGATGGAATTAGACTTCGACAAAGAAATAGACATTTTACTGCGAAAGGCAGGTGCTGAACCAAGCGTGCTGGTCGGCGATACGGCGAAGCTTCATCTGGACGCGGATGAGCTCTCTTCTTTCGCGGAAAACGCGTTGCCGGAAAAGGCCCGACAATCTTACATGCTGCATTTGGCAGACTGCGGCGGATGTCGGAAAATTCTTTCAAACCTCATTTTGCTCAATTCCGAAGCCGAACCCGCCGCCCCTTCTGTTTTACCCGCGGTTGCCGGCGGCGAAAATGTTCCGTGGTTCCGGAAACTCTTTCTGTTCCCCAATCTCGCGTATGTGATGGGAAGTTTGGTGCTCGTTTTCAGCGGCTTTCTCGGCTATCTGGTTTTGCAAAATTCGATGGGAGATCTAAATTCGGAAGTTTCGCTGTTTGAAACAAGCCAGTCCCGGACAAGCGGCCCGAGTTTCAACGAAGAACCTGATTATGCAAACTCAAATGCGAATATGGCTGCAAATTATTCTGCAAACACGATGGCTGAGGTTTCCGATTCGACGAACATGGCTGTGAACAAGCCTAATTCACCTCTATTTTCCACGAACGCAGCCATCAGTAATAGCACGATCTCCCGCAAAAAGGACCTTTCGACAGACGGTGCTCAGGCGACAACGGGAGCACCGCCGCCACAGCCCAAGGCACGGTCGTTCGCGGAAAGCGACCAAAAGACTCTGGCGAAAAGCGAAGTTGAAACCGACGTTCAGATTGTAGAACCTCCAGGACAAGCTCAGAAGCAGAAAGTTATGCGAGCGATTTCGCCGCCGGCGACCGGTGCAGCATCAAGACCCGTCCCGAAGAATGATAGCCGGGTGAATGACGGCGCCGAGCTTCGGGTTAGGAAATCCGCCAGTTCCGGCACCGGTATTTTGTCTGGCGGAAAACGGGTCGGCGGCCGGACCTTCGAACTTAAACAAGACGTCTGGTATGATTCCGCGTATCACGGCCAAGCCACGACAAATGTCCGCCGAGGAACGAACGAGTATCGAAAGCTGGACAGCGGCTTGCGTGCGATCGCCAAAAGCCTTGCAGGAACCCTGGTCGTGGTATGGAAGGACAGGGCGTATCGGATTCAATAGGTTTTTATGAGCATTATAGGCTCGCGCTTTTGGAAATCCCGCGCGTAGAATTTCATTCCTCTTTTCGGTAAAACGAGCTAAAATAAAAACATGAAAGTCATTCTTTTTTTGTGTCTTTTGTGCCTTCTTGCGGCGTTCTCTTTTGCCCAGCCCGTCTGGCAGGCGAATCTTGATTCCGAGCTTCGATTTTACCAAACAACCGATTTCGGCGTAATGCTTGCCGGAACCGAAAGAAGCCTATATGCAATTGACGGTCAGACCGGCGAAAGGATTTGGCGGCGCTCGACCGGGAAGATCGAAGAAACTGCTGTCACGCCCGTTCCAGATACCGACATTATTCTGTTTACAAAAGACGAGGGCAGCAAATCGCGGCTCGAAGCGGTCGATCTGCTTTCCGGTTCGCGGATATGGCAAAGCGAAAAGGTGAAAGGCGATGTGCTGCAGCTTGCCGTTGATCCTTCAAACGATCTGATCGCGATCGTTTTAGTAAAAAATCCGCTGGGAAATTCCGGCGAGGAGTTCAAACGAAAACCTATTGTCCATGTGCTGCAGCTTTCAAGCGGTGAAGAGCTTTGGAAACGTGAATTGGACGGCAGCATAGAGATGATGCCTGCACGTTTTGGAGAAAATCTCGGCGAGGTAGCATACACGCTGGATAATTATCGCCCGCCGCTTATTCTAGACGGCCGGCTTTTTCTTTTTTACGAAGGGGCGACGTCGTATGACGCCCGGACCGGCAAGGAAAAGGAACGCGAAAAGTTCAAAATGAATGAAGACGGCCTCGCGCTCACCGAAGCCGATCCTGTTTTCGATGACGCACACGTCTATATTTCCGGCCGTGGGAAAATTCGCGCGGTCGACCGCCGAACCGGACAAGTTGATTGGAAAGCTGACGATCTTGGCACGGCTGCGGAAATGGCTCTCATCGGCGATACACTTTTCGTGCGGACTGGCGGGCAGTTCACGCGGCTAAAAGACGGCGAGATTGTCGCAAAAGGCCCATTCGGCGTTTCGGCGATTGATACGCAAAACGGTAAGACACTGTGGCGTTACAAAGGTGCCGATAAGGGTTTGACCAATTTTGTCTTTGCCGATGTGAACGCGATCCTGATCGCCGACAAGGACGACCTCATAACAATCGACGCGCGAAGCGGAAAACGAACCGATAAGTTCGAGCATAAGGTCGAAAAAGCACAATTTGTATTGTTAAACGAGAACAAACAGGCGGTTGTCGGCGGACGAGATGAGATTGCCGCTTTTGCAATTGCGGAACGCGGAATGCGAAATGCGGAATTCCAGAACGTATCGATTTCGTCTCGTGTTCTTGTAAAGGACGATTTTCAACGTCAAACAACCGCCAATCTGCATTCCGCATTCCGCGATCCGCAATCGATATGGCGTGTTCGACACAAGGCTCCGGCCCGCGGCGTTTTCCGTATCGTTGCCGGAATTGCTCTACGGGCAACGGCGCTATATTTTCGCTATGGCGGGTTGGCAACCTCGGCGATTGGTTTTGCGCGAACGGGTTTCAATCTGGCCGGAACTATCAGTTCTTTCCGCTGGTCGGGCTTAAAAACGCGGTTCGGCTCGTTCGATCTGACAACGCTGGCGAGTAATTCAGCACGAAACTACGTGACCCGGCGAATTTACGCTTACGGCTCTATAGCCCGCACGCCAAATTTGCTGAATCGAATAAACGGCTTGCAGATCATTGTTCCGAATGGAACGGACATTCGGAACAGAGTCATTGGACGTGTGATCGACCGCGCGACGCCTTCACGCTCCGACATTCAGGAAAGTATTTTGGACAGGCTGGATCCGATAAGGCGGGTCGAGAGACTTTCAAATTACCTGCTTCGCCGCAAACGCTTATCGGAGCTTCGCGGAAACCACATGTATTTTTATACGGATCTTCCTAGACCGTTCGACAAAAAGGGTTTGATCGGCGTAAACGTCCACAACGGCCGCGATTCGCGTTTCATTCTCGCATCCGATCCCGACGCCCGATTCGTCACCGACGAAACTATTAATCTGCTATACTCGGCGGACGGCAATCGATTGCAGGCGTTCGATATTTTGAGTAGATAATTCAAAATGTAGGGGCAGCGGCTTGTCCCTGCCCTCTGAGCGAAGCGAATAATCCCAATGAAACGTGACATTAGCGAAGAATCTTACACTCGACACAACAGTCTCCGACTGCCCGGTTTCGATTACTCTGCGCAACGAGCATATTTCATTACCATCGTTGCACGCGATAGGGAGTCGGTTTTTTTGAACAATCCGTTTGCTCGTGATGTTATTAATATTCTGCTGAAACTGCGCCAATCAATCGGATTTAATCTGTACGCTTACTGCCTCATGCCGAATCATTTCCATGCTGTCATCGGTTGTGCAGATTCCGGCAAATCCTTAAGCGAGATTTGCGGCAGCTTTAAGAGCATTACGAATCGTGCATTCTGGAAATACAGAACAGGCAAGCTCTGGCAAAGACAATTTTACGATCATATCATCCGTAATGAACAAGATTTTTCAGAAACAGTTCATTACGTGAAACAGAATCCTGTTCGTAAGGGACTGGTCGAGAACTGGGAAGATTGGGAATTTACGAGTCGGATCGATTTTTTGCGACAATAATATAAGACAATAAAATAAATGGGCAGCCCCTACAAAGACGGGCAGGGAGACAAGCCGCTGCCCCTACAAAGACGGCAGAAACCCCGCTTCTACAAATATGAAAATCGTCCATTTGCTTTCTCTGTGTCTCTATGTCTCTGTGGTTATTACTTTTGCCCAAAAATCGAGAGACAAGCCCGATCCCGAGATCGCCAAAATGATCAAGCAAGTTTCTGCGAAACGGATCGAATCGGACATCAGAAAACTCGTATCATTCGGCACGCGAAACACGCTTTCGGAGCAGGATAATCCAACACGCGGCATCGGCGCGGCGCGCGATTGGATATTTAGTGAATTTCAAAGGATCAGCGCCGATTGCGGTAATTGTCTGGCCGTTGAAAAACAAACCTTTTTGCAGGCAGCGAATCCGCCGCCTCGGGGTCGCGTTCCGGAACCGACAAAGCTAACCAATGTTATCGCAACGTTAAAGGGCACGAGCACTCCCGGCCGCGTTTACGTCGTGTCCGGTCATTACGATTCAATGTGCACATCGCCGATCGACGCAAAATGTGATGCACCCGGTGCAAACGACGATGCTTCCGGCACGGCCGCCGTTATCGAACTCGCCCGCGTGATGTCTAGGCAAAAATTTGACGCGACTATCGTCTTTATGACAGTTCCCGGAGAAGAGCAGGGTTTGCTCGGTGCGGCGTATTTTGCCGAGCAGGCGAAAGTCAAAGCGATGGATATCGAAGGAATGTTTACAAATGACATCATCGGCGGCGTAACTACAAAAAAGAATTCGCCCAATCGTAATAGAGTGCGCGTGTTTAGCGAGGGTGTTCCGTCAAACGAAAGCGAGCAGCAGGCCGGCACGCGCAGAAGCGTAGGAGGAGAGAACGATTCGGGTTCAAGACAGCTTGCACGGTACATCAAAGAGCAGTCCGACAACTACCTGAAGAATTTCAAGGTCTGGATGATATATCGCCGCGACCGTTTTGGCCGGGGCGGCGATCACATTCCGTTTCTCGAACGAGGCTTCACGGCAGTTCGCTTTACGGAAGTGGACGAGGATTACACCCACCAGCATCAAAATCTCCGCACCGAGAACGGGATTTTCTACGGCGACACGCCCGAATTCGTCGATTTCGAATACACGGCAAACGTCGCCCGTGTAAATCTGATCAGCCTGGCTAGCCTTGCAAGCGCACCGGCGAAGCCGAAGAATGTCGCGATCGTTACGACGCGTTTGACCAATGATACAGAGTTAAAATGGGATAGGAACGCCGACGCTGATCTTGCCGGATATGAGATCGTCTGGCGTGAAACTGCGAATGCGGAATGGACAAATTCCTTCAATGTGGGAAATGTGACGAATTTTGTGGTTAAAGACCGGTCGAAGGACAATTACTTTTTCGGAGTTCGAGCCGTCGATAAAAATGGAAATAAAAGTCCGATAACTTTTCCGCGGCCGGTGAGATAAGTTATACAATCCGGTCACTAAAAGTATGCTTCCAAACGAAAGAATAGGTCGTTATAAAATCCTCAGCAAAATCGGCGAAGGCGGAATGGGCGAAGTCTATCTTGCTCAGGACGACAAATTGGACCGCCGCGTTGCACTCAAGATCTTACCGGCCGACGTCGCCGGCGATGCCGACCGCATGCTGCGCTTCGAGCACGAGGCAAAATCCGCTTCGGCTCTCAATCATCCGAATATCATCACGATCTACGAGATAAACGACGAAAACGACAATCTTTTTATTGCAATGGAATATGTCGAGGGCGAAACCCTTGCAAAAAAAATCAAAAGCAGCGAGTTCGACCTGAAAAAAACGCTCGACATCGCCATTCAAATCGCGGCCGCTTTGACAGCCGCACATGAAGCTAAGGTAATCCACCGTGACATCAAGCCCGACAATATCATAGTGCGTCCTGATGGACTCGTGAAAATTCTGGATTTTGGTCTTGCAAAACTAACGGAAAAGACGGTCCCCTACGACCTTGAGGCTTTAACAACTCTGGTCAAAACCAATCCCGGCTTGGTTATGGGCACGGTCGGCTATATGTCGCCCGAACAGGCACGCGGCGCTAGTGTGGATGCCAGAAGCGATATATTCAGTTTCGGCGCGATGCTTTATGAGATGCTGGCGGGCAGACGGCCCTTTGCGGGAGAGAACGAGGTCGATGTGATGGCGTCTATTTTGCATAAGGATCCTAGCCCGCTCACTAAATTCGCGCCCGAAGTCTCGCATGAGATCGAATCTCTAGTCCGCAAAACACTCCGAAAGAACCGGGACGAGAGATATCAAACCGTTCGGGAATTACTGGCTGACCTCCGCGATTTGCGTGAGGAATTGAATCTCGAAATCAAAGGAGAGTATGCCCGTTCCCGCACAGGTGACTTTGAAAATGTGGCGGTTACCGACGATGCACTTGCAAAACCTTTAATTACCGCACGCCGATCCAGATTTACAACGAATTCGATCCGCGAAGTTATTTTGGACGAAGTTAAGATTCACCCGATAGCAACCGCGCTAACCTTATTGGTAGTTGCGGCCATAGTAATTACAGTTGGTTCGGGTCTGAACAAATCGTCCTCTGAGGTTCCTGAGTCGTTTCAAACGATGCGCCTCGCAAAGTTGACTTCTAGCGGTAATGTTGCCAGTGAACAAGCTGCCGTCTCTCCTGACGGCAAATATATAGCTTACGTGGCACAAGAGTCGGGAAGCCAAAGCCTGTGGGTAAAACAGGCCGCGGCGTCCAGCAATGTTCAGATCGTGCCGCCTGCGGATGTAAGATATGACGGCTTAACTTTCTCACCCGATGGTGTATACATTTATTACGCATCCGCTGAGATAAAGGGATCGCCGGCGGTTTATCAGGTTCCGGTATTGGGCGGGCAGTCGCGTAAATTGCTGACCGAAGCAAATGGGCCAATCGCTTTTTCACCGGATGGCAACCGTATCGCGTTCGTTCGGAGAGAAACGTTCTTGATGACCGCTAATCCCGACGGCAGCGAAACGCAAATTATTGCTTCAACTGCCGACGGCCGGCGATGGTTTCGCCTAACTTGGTCACCCGACGGGAATAATATCGTTGCTGCGGTATTTTCACCGGTAGACAGTCGTGATCATCTTGTCGAAATCGCAGTTAAAGACGCGACCGAAAGGCAATTTCCATCTCCACCCTGGCTGCGGCTGCGAGGTTTAGCGTGGCTGCCAGATGCAAGCGGATTGATCGTGAGCGGGCGCGATCCGGAAACGCAGCTCACACAATTGTGGCTAATTGGCTACCCGGATGGGCAGGCGCGCCGAATCACCAACGATCTGGACAATTATCAGGGTTTGAGTCTCACCACGGATGGCAGGACGTTAGTAAGCGTACAGGAAAACAGGTTATCGAACATCTGGCTGACGCCGGCCTCGGATGCGGTCCCTGCACGCAAGCTGACCACCGAATTCGGAAGGGATGACGGCATGTCCGGTATTTCATTTACGCCGGACGGTCGAATTGTCTACACCGTCAGAGTTAAAGGCACTCAGGACTTGTGGATCGTTAATCGTGACGGCAGCGAGAATCGACAGCTAACTTTTAATTCACAGAGTAATTTCTCTCCCGCGGTTTCGCCCGATGGCCGCTATATCGTTTTTGTATCGACGCGCGGCGGAAATCTGAGTCTTTGGCGAATGGACATCGACGGGGACAATCCTTTTCAACTTACCGACGATCCAGGGAGCGAAGCGGAGCCGAGCTTGTCAGGCGACGGTAAATGGGTCGTTTATCAATTGGTCGATAGAGATAGTAAGACGGCTGTCTGGAAAGTGAGTATTGATGGCGGAAGCCCTGTTCAGCTGACAAACATTGCGTCGAAAAATCCAACCGTCTCGCCTGACGGAAAATTTATCGCCTGCGTTTACGGAGAAACAACTCCGGTTTCTTCAGCCAAACTCGCTATTATTCCGCTTGACGGCGGCTCGCCTATCGGGATATATGATTGGCCGATGGTTGTAAAGTCAAGAACGTTTCGCTGGTCCTCGGATGGAAAGGCTTTAATTTATTTTGACAGTCGGAATCGGGTTGATAATCTGTGGAGTCAATCTCTGGATGGTGCTCCGCCTTCCCAAATGACCGATTTCAAATCCGATCGCATCTTTCGGTTCGCCGTGTCGCGAGACGACGGACAATTCGCTTTGGCGAGAGGAAGCGAGACTTCAGAGGCGGTAATGATAAGTAATTTTAGATAATTAAGGTATGCTGGGTTCGATCAATGTTAAATTAGAAATGAACGAAATGGAGGATTAAAATGGGAAGAGACTGTACGAGTACGCTTTGCGGTTACGGTGTTACGAGGTCTGTCGGCTGCACTTCCGGCGACGGTAGCTGCAGGTCGGTCAAAATGCTAAGGGCTAAAAGTTCGGATTTTCACGATCAGTATTTGCAGGATGCCACGAGGGCGTTTATGGCGGCTCTTGATGCGATTCCGCCGGATCCGCGGGGACGCCAACTCTCGTTCCTTCACACAAACATGGGAACATTGCTTGCGTGGGTCGAACATCCAGAATATCTTCCTGCAGACGCGGTGACGGCGAAAGACGATGACGCCAAGCTAGCCGAAGCGCTGGGACTGATACTGGATGAGGAACAAACGAATCAAAAATCGTTTTAATACCAATATTACAGGTTGCTGAGCGGGATACATTATCTATTCCTTGAAAAAACGGCGTGAAATCGAGATACGGCAAACTGCAGTGTTTAGATTAGAATCGCTCGTTGTGGGAAGAAGTTTGTCTGTGCGTAACTAAAGTTCATCTCTCTCAACGAAGGATGGTGCGTTTAACCGGCGCGCAGGTCATAACGGTAGACTAGACTTGGCGCGTAAAGTGCCTCGCCAATCCTATATATAAAAAACAAGGGAAATCTCCTTAAGCAATCCCGACTAAACCTCACCAAAACTCTGCCCTTTTCCCATCGAGGATCGCAGGCTCGTCCTGCCCGATGAACGAAGCGAACTCATGAATCGTAAATAACATCAATGCATCTTAATTGTTCGCCGGCAAGCGTAATATCCGATGAAAAAATTTAGCTTTGTTTTAGTTTTTGGTGTTTTATTTATTGCGTCGGAGGCTCTTGGCCAAAAGGACCTTTCTATTGCGCAGGTTCAGGGCGAAGCAAACGTGTCGCAGTATGATGGTAAAAGTGTACGCATTTCAGGTATCGTCACCGCCCGAATTCGCACAGGCTTTTTCGTTCAGACACCCTACGATAAAGCAGATGCTAATCCGAACACGTCCGAAGGAATTTTTGTTTATACCAGAACCGAGCCGTCCGCAGAAGCAGCCGTTGGCAATATCGTAAGCTTGACGGGAACGCTCGAAGAATTTCGACGGGACAACGAACCCTTTAGTCTTACGATCACGGAGCTTTCGATTCGTAAAGATCGTGACGAAATTCGTGTTATTTCGAAGTCGAACACGCTTCCGAAACCCGTTGTTCTGAGCCTCAACGATTTCATGCCGAACAGCGTCGGCCAGCTTGAGAAATATGAAGGAATGAGGCTACAGATCGATGAGCTTACGGTAGTCGGCCCGACCAACGGCCGTGTTGATTCCAAAATCGCGAACGTCGTCTCGGACGGCTCTTTTTTCGGGGTCTTGAAATCGGTGCCGCGCCCGTTTCGCGAGCCGGGCATAGATATTCGCGAATATCTTTCATTGCCCGATAAAGAAAAGTTGAAGCGGGATATACCGAAGCTTCCCGTTTTCGATTCTAACCCCGAAATAGTGCGTATTGACACCGATGAGCAGACTGACTTTAAGGCCGAGGGTACAAGCACGGCTGCCTCGACGGCGGTTCACTCGACTCGATCGACACTCGATGTCGCCTCTCAGACCCACCTCAAAAATCTCATCGGCGTTCTGCATTATTCCTACGGGAGATACACGCTCCTAACCGATCCGGACAACAAACCGTCCATTTCTAATTCAGTCAAGCCTAATCCGCTGCCCGTTCCGACCGCTCGTCAATTTTTAGTAGCCGGGATGAATCTCGAGAATTTCTTTGACGACCAGGACGATCCCGCCATCAAGGAAGAGATCGTAAGCATCGAAACGTTCCAAAGGCGTTTGAAGAAAGTTTCCCTCGCGATCCGTGATTTCATGCAGTCTCCGGATGTCATAGGTATAGTCGAAGCCGAGAATCTTTCGGCATTAAAACGGCTTGCTGAAAAGATCAACGCTGATGCTGTCGAGTCCGGAAAGCCCGATCCCAAATACGAAGCCTATTTGCTCGACGGAAACGACGGCCGTGGAATCGATAACGGCTTTTTGGTGAAAACGGCGCGCGTGAAGGTGCAGGAAAGCAAACAGATCGGCAAGGATGATAAATATAGGAATCCGAATACCGGTGAGGACAATTTTTTACACGACCGTCCGCCTCTGATGCTTCGAGCCTCGCTCAACGATCCGAATACTGGACGGTCTTTTGAATTTACGATCGTCGTCAATCACCTGAAATCCTTTCTAGGGTACAGCGACCCGAAACAGCAGGACAATGTTCGGTTGAAAAAGCGGCTTCAGGCCGAATTCCTGGCAAAATTCGCAAATGAACGACAAAACGCGAATCTGACCGAACGCATTATCCTGCTCGGAGACTTTAACGCCTTCCAATTCAACGACGGCATCCTCGATATGATAGGAACAATCAAAGGAAAACCTGCATCAAAAGCAGAAGTCCTTAACGCCTCGGAAGACCTGGTCAATCCCGATCTGATCGATCTGGTCGATGTAATCGATGTCAGGCAGCGTTATTCATACAGCTTTGACGGAAATGCTCAGGTCCTCGACCATATCATCATCAATGAAGGGATGCGAAAGCACACCAGCGGCTTCGGCTATGCGCGTCTGAATGCTGATTTTCCCGAAGTTTACCGCAATGATCCGACGCGGTTCGAACGGTTTTCCGATCACGATCCGGCGGTCGCATACTTCACGTTCGACGATATGACCGCATCAAAAGCTAAATAGCCGATTTGATTTTTAACCACAAAATCACACGAAAATGCGCGAAACGGCTCTCTTTTCGTGTTTCTTCGTGTATTTTCGTGGTTTCAGTTTTAAAATCCTAAAAACACGAACAGAGCTTTGTAGCTGGCAGTTTGGGTGAAATAAGAGAGATTTGCCGCAAAAAAAGCGCAAACCTTCTTTGGGTTTTCGCGCCTTTTTGCAGCAATTTTCCTATATCAGCATTTTTCCAGGATCACCTGAGCAATCGCATGCTTCGCCGTGTGAGAGATCGACAGATGAATTTTCTGAGCACCCAGGTTTTCCAATATTGTTTTTGCCTCGCCTCGGATTTTCAATGTCGGAACACCGCCTTCGCTTGAGACAACTTCGATATCGTGCCAGGTAATTTTCCCCCACCAGCCGGTCTGTAGTGCCTTAAGAAAGGCTTCCTTTGCAGCAAAACGTCCGGCGTAAGATTGCGCTGATACTGCACCTTTTCCATCACAATAAGCACGCTCATCTTCTGTAAAAACCCGCTTCGCAAATCGCGGCGTTCTGGCCATGGTTGAACGTATGCGATAAACTTCGATAATGTCGATGCCGATGGATAGGATCATGGAACAGTCGTCAGTGGACAGCGATCTGTGGGCAGATACTTCTGATGAAACTCTAGCAGATACCGGCTTCTATTGGCGAGAGCTGGGAGGAGTAAAAGTGCTCGTTTGCCAGCCCCTCGAAAAAAAAGGTTTTACCAATGGATTCTCAACGCGGCTTGGCGGCGTCTCGCCATTTCCCGAAAACGCTCTCAACCTGGCCGGTTTTGACGAAGATACGCAGAATAATATTTTTGAGAATCGACGGCGCTTTCTAAATGTTTTTGACGGCCGTTACGACCTGGCGACTGCGTGGCAGGTTCACGGCGAGGGAATTAAGATCGTAAAAACTCACAGGGACGTTTCTAACTCCCACAAAAAATTCGATGCACTAATCTCGAACCTCGACAAAATTTTAGTCGGAGTAAAAACCGCTGACTGTGTTCCTATTTTGCTGGGCGACGTCACAAACAAAGCATTTGCTGCTGTTCACGCGGGCTGGCGCGGCGCGGCTCAATCAATAGTTCGAAAATCGGTTGAAAAGATGAGTGAGACTTATGGAAGCGATCCGAAAAACTTGATCTGCGCTATCGGCCCGGCCGCCGGCTGCGAGAAATACGAGGTTGGTCGAGACGTGATTAGCGCTTTCGAGAAAAGCTTTTTCACAAGCGGAAAATACTTTACAGCGACTCACGAAGGCCATGCTCTGATCGATCTACACCTTGTGAATAAGGATCAACTTATCGGAAGCGGAGTTCCTGAAAAGAGAATATTTATCGCGCCGTTTTGCACGATTATGCGTACCGACCTTTTCTTCTCGTACCGCATCGAAAGGAAAAGATATGGCAAGACGGGACGTCTTCTGTCCGTCATCGGACGCTCCTGACGGGCTTTATTTACCCTCAATGAAATTTTTAACATATAGGAGGCCTTAATTCGTGAATTTTCGATGCTTTGTTTTCGCGACCGTCGGCTTTCTGGCTTTGTTCATCTGCCTGGGTTCGCCTGCTGCTGCTGCAGCTGAAAACTGGACGGGTGTGCGAACCAGAAATTTCTTTCTGATCGGAGACGCAGACGAAAAGGACATACGAAAAACTGCGATGCGGCTTGAACAGTTTCGCGAAACTTTCCGCCTTCTTTTTCCTCAAATCAAGCTTGACGGCGGCATCAAAACAAATGTCGTGGTTTTTAAGAATTCTGTTTCCTACAGGCCGTTTAAACCAAAAAGACCAGACGGAAGCATTGACGATGCAGTAGCCGGCTACTTTCAACCCGGCGAAGATGTTAATTACATCACGCTCTCTGTTGGTGACAAATCCAATTCTTACTCAACGATCTTTCACGAATACGTTCATTTTTTGCTCGATAGGAATATCGGCAGATCTGATCTTCCGCCATGGCTGAATGAGGGGTTGGCCGAATATTACGAGACGTTACATGTGATCGACAATCAAAGAATCTCGCTCGGCGGCCCCCCGAACGGCCACCTGCTTCTGCTTCGCCAAAACGAGTTAATTTCGTTCAAAACCTTTTTCGCGATAGATAATTCTTCGCTCCATCGGAACGGCGACGAATCGCGCAGCCTTTTTTATGCTCAGGCCTGGGCAATGGTCCATTATCTGTTTCATACCGGCAAAGGTGCGAACGAAAATCAATTCAATAGATTCCTTGCTTTAATAGCGAAGAAAGAAGCTCCCGAGAGCGCGTTTCAGCAGGCGTTTCAAACGGATTATGCAGCGTTGGAAAAAGCCCTGCGAAAATATATCGAACAGCCGGCATTGTCGAGTACGGTCGTAACGCTGTCTCAAAAGCTGGCTTTCGAGACGTCTCTGACTGCAACTTCTCTGCCTGAAGCTCAAACGGCTGCTTATCTCGGGGACCTGCTCTACCACACCGGCAACGTGGCCGAAGCCGAAAACTTTTTGAGGAAGGCGTTAGCTCTTGACGGAAATCTGAGCATCGCAAATGCATCTCTTGGCTTGGTATTGGCTCAACAGAAAAAGTTTTCCGAGGCAAAGAAACATCTGGAAAAAGCTATAGCCGCAGACCGAACGAATCATTTCGCACGCTTCAACTACGCCTATGCGATCAGCCGCGAAAGCATGGACGAATTCGACAACCTTTCCGAGTTTCCGCCCGAAGCCTTCAGACGTATGCGAGATGCGCTGCAGGAAACGATCTCGATCAATCCCACCTTTGCGGAGAGCTACCGGCTGCTGGCCTTTATCAATATGGTGAATGACGGTGAACTGGACGAATCTGTTGAGTTGGTGAAAAAAGGCCTTGCTCTGCAGCCGGGAAATCAGGAATTTAATCTCCTTCTAGCTCAGATATTTCTCCGTCAGGAAAAATACGAGGAAGCCAAAGCTATCGCCCAGAAGATCGCCAAAACGTCGGCGGATGCCCAAATCTGGTCGGAGGCTCAAGATATTTTATCGACCGTTCGTCAATACTTTGCTGTAAAGGCATCCGGCGAAAGAGAGGCCGACGGTGCGAAAATTTTTGGACCGCTGCCGCCCCGTATTTTAAAAAGGTCTTCGCTTTCGGACGCTGATGTCGTCAGGATCGATGAAGAACGTAAGGTGACAAATCTGAATATTTTTCTGGAAAAACCGCGTTTCGGCGAAAAACAGGTTATCGGATATGTAGAACGGATCTCTTGTATGGACGGCGAAATCAATTACGCTGTGCGATCGACCGACGACAGCTTTATTATAATGAGCTATGATTTTGCAGGTCTTCGCCTCAACGTACTTACTGAAGGTGAAGAATCCTTCCGGCTGGACTGCGGAGCCGGCTTCGATAAGAAACTTGCTGCAATGACGTTTCGCCCTTTCGCCGGCTCGAAACCGAATATAAGGGGTCAGCTAACTTCGCTTACGTTCGTTCCCGATTTTTTTCGATTAAAGACCGCCGAAGAAATGGCGAATAGGCGGACAGTGATTATTGAAGACGACCGGCGTTTCACGTCCGGTGCGGGAGAAACCGCTTTGCCAGGGGGACCGGAAAAGAAAAGTCCAAGATGACAATTCCTGCTATTTTCGGCCCCGGCGCGGATTGGCCGCTAGTTATAGAGTTCTACGCAGACCCCAAATACTTCTATCGCACCCTCGCAACCAATGTAACCGCCTTATTCTTCGGCGGATAGCAAACTTCGTCGGTGCACGCCTGATAGCGCACTACGGCCCGGACCGTCACGGAGTTCCCTTTAAAATTTGCAGGAACTGTTACGGTAAATGGAATCGAAACCCTGCCTTCATAGACGTTGATCGAATTCTCAGCGAACTGGAATTTGCGGTTTTTCCCGCGCGGATATGTCACACGTCCGGCCCGCACGCCGGTTCCGGTCACACGCACAGTTGTAGGTATAGCGTATTCACTGTTCGGGCGGTTTGAGTTTACGTGGAGCCCGCCCGGCATGCTCAAAACAATCGCTCCCTTTGCGGAAGAGCCGCGTGATACGGTCCCGTTTCCGATCGAACCACTGACCGTTTGAGCACCCACATCAAAAAACTTGCCTGCAAAAAGCGAAAACGCTGCAATCAGTAGTGCGTTTAATAAACATTTTCTCATAATTTCTTATTTTCTCTCTGATGATAGAAATGTCGATTTACGCCGGATTTATTTCACAACGAAGCTGTCGATCATCTCTTCTATTCGACGCAGGTAGTTGTCCTTGTGTTCGGATAAAACCGAAATGTGCAGCTTATATACCTTCGGATCGTTGGATGCGATCTTATAATAGACTCCGATCGGCTTGCCATTTTCCTCGCTCTCCGCAGCAATTATGCAATGCCGCGACCCACCGGATTGATACGATTTTGCAGAAATAATCTCAGTGACCGACTCTTTCGCTCTGTCACATATATCGTCAAAATTATCATCGACATAAATGCTTATCCACGCGGAAGCCTCCCGTATATTATCGGAGTTGCCGGTGCCGAATTCCTTTGAATACGCAAGAAATGCGAACCTCGGATCGCCGTTTGTCGGATTGATAAAACCATCGGGTTTTAGTATTGAAAATGCGTCTGTTTCGATGGCTTCCTCTTCATAAGCACGCGCCGCATTTTTCTTGATCTTCGTCGATGCATAAACCATCAGTGCGACGAGAATTAGTCCGGGAATGAGAAATTCCATAATACTTTCAGTTCTGAGTTCACGCTTCAGCGTGTGTTTGCTTCTTTAAGACACACTGAAGCGTGAACTCAGAATGTTCCGCGCCCCGTTCGGTTCCTGCGTTGCCGCGAGCTGCCCGCAAGCGGCATAAATATCGCGCCCGCGGGGTTGGCGAACGTAAGCCGAAACTCCTTTGCTTTCAAGTATCGATTTGAACTTTGCAACCTGTTCTTCACCTGAAGGATGATAGTCAAGCTGCTCCGCGGAGTTATGCGGGATCAGGTTTATTTTAACGCGCCTAAGGCCGTATCGATTTAGCAGTTCCGCAAGCTCGAACGCCTGCTCGCCGGAATCGTTGACTCCGCCGAGGAGAACATATTCAAACGTGAAACGCTCGCCGCGCTTCAGCGATTTTTCAAACATCCTCGCGGCCTTCATCACATCGTCGATATTCCAACGCTTATTGATCGGCATCAGTTTACTTCGAAGCTCGTCATTCGGCGCCGAAAGCGATATCGCAAGGTGCGGACGGTTCTCGAGTTGGGCGATCTCGTAAATCTTCGGAACGATTCCCGCCGTCGAAACCGTAACGCGGTTGGGAACAATAAACAGGCCTTCCTCGCTCGACATTATCTCGAGCGCCTTCACAAGATTTTCGAAATTCAGAAACGGCTCGCCCGCTCCCATCCCGACCAGATTCGTGCCGTGCGGTGTTTGTGTCCCGACCCCGTAAACGTCATTAAGCACGATAATTATCTGCTCGACAATCTCTCCCGCCGTCAGATTTCTTAAAAGCCCGAGCTTCGCTGTAAGACAAAAATCGCACTTAAGCGGGCAGCCCGATTGTGACGAGAAGCAGATAGTGTCGCGGCCGTCGGAAGGAATATAGACGGTTTCAACCGGGTAGCCGTCATTAGTATTCATCAAATATCGCCGTGTGCCGTCTTCGGAAACATACTTCGATTCTACTTCCAGCGTGGAAGCGACAGCAATGTCGTTCAGTTTGTCGCGAAAAGCCTTTGGCAGATCGGTCATTGCCTCGAAGGAACGCAGCCGTCTTTCATGCAAACCTTTAAAAAGCTGTTTTGCACGGTACTTCGGCTCGCCGGTCCGGTCTATAAACTCGACCAACTCCGCGATTCCCAGACCTGTGATGTGAACTTTTTCAGTCATTGTTCTTATTTTAGCGCAAACCCGAGAAAGACCGCACCATGAACGTGCCTCAGTACAGGATGACGTTTTAGATCTTAACTGATAAATGATAACTGAAAACCGATAATGGAAGAATTTTTGATTGTCAGCTAGCAATTATCAATTTTCAGCTATTTCGAATCGAAACTTTACCCGATCCGGTACGTAACATTGCTATATGAAAACCCGTACAATAAATATAATCATTACGCTTATTCTCTCGCTTTTAACTTCTCAAATGGCAATGGCACAAACCGCGAAGGAAACAAATCCGGCGGATGTTTCGTCGGTCGATGCGATTATGAAAGCCGTCTATGACGTGATCTCCGGCGATGCCGGTCAAAAGCGTGACTGGGACCGGTTCCGCACGCTTTTTCATAAAGACGCTCGCATGATTCCTACCGGAACAAATCCGCAAACCAAAGTAGCGGGCGCCAGTTCCTTTTCGCCGGAAGATTATATAAAACGTGTCGAGCCCGTTTTTGCCAAAGACGGTTTTCACGAGCGCGAAAAAGCCCGGCATACCGAAAGCTACGGCAATATCGTTCATGCCTTTTCCACGTATGAAGCCTTTAAAAGTCTTTCGGACAAGACACCTTTTATACGCGGCATCAATAGCTTTCAGCTTTTGAACGACGGCAAACGCTGGTGGGTCATGACTATTTTCTGGCAAGCGGAAACACCGGCAAATCCAATACCGGAAAAGTATCTAAAGAGTAAAAATTAGCAATTGCAGATCTAACTTTTGCGAATATGGTTTTAGCGTGCTGCAAGGGCGGCGGCGATAAAATATGTCTGAGCATATTCTCAAGCGGGAGCTGACCATCGATCTGCCACGCGGGACGGTGTTTGATTTTTTCGCCGATGCCGGAAATCTCGAACGCATTACTCCACCCGAGTTGGGCTTTATTATAACTTCTCCGCAGCCGATCGATCTTCGCGAAGGCGCATTTATCGACTATAAATTGAATATCCGCGGATTGCCTGTAAAATGGCGAACCCGGATTTCGATTTGGGATCCGCCGCGTGAATTCGTCGACCGGCAGATCAGCGGACCTTACAAACAATGGATTCACCGGCATACGTTTACTGAGCTTGGAGAAAGTAAAACGCTGATCGTGGATGAAGTGAAATACCGGTTGCCGATAGAACCGTTCGGCGATCTCGTTCATTTCCTGATTCGAAGAGAGCTGAATTATATTTTTGACTTTCGGCAGAAAACCGTCGCAAAAATTCTCGGCGCCAGATAATTAGACCAGCCACTCACCGCAAAATGCCAAATCAGCCCTGCCGGTAATTAGGATCTCGTCATCGTCACGCCACAAAACTTCGGTCGTGCCGCCCTTTGTGTGGACAGAGACTTTGCGGCCGGTTCTCCCCGTAAAAGCGCTCAGAACGGCTGCGCCGCTTGTACAAGTTCCGGACGACGAAGTTTCACCCGCGCCGCGTTCCCAGATTTGTATTTCGATATTTTCCCGATCGACAACTTTTACAAAGACGATATTCGCCCTTTCGGGAAAGGCTTCGTGGACTTCCAATTCTTTCCCTATAGAACGCCAATCGAAGTCGAAGTCGTCTCCAAAAATACACGCGACCGGGTTGCCGACGTTAACACCGCAAATCAGAAATGCGCCACTTTCGAGTTTTACTTCCCTGTCGACAACCGATTCGAGCCGCTCGTTCGATCTGAACGGCATTTCGCCGCTCGCGAATTTCGGCTTGCCGATCTCCGCTTCAAACCGGTAGCGTCCGTCGCCGATATTCTCCAGAAAACGGTAATTCTTTATGCCGCTTTTTGTAAGCAGCCGCAAATGGGGATCGGACCAAAGGCCTTTATAATACAAATACGCGGCCGCGCAGCGTGTTCCGTTCCCGGAAAAGCCCGCGATGCTGCCGTCGGGGTTTAAAATCTCGCAAAAATAGTCGCCCTCGACGCCGTCGAGCTTTTCAATGACCGCAATACCGTCGGCACCCGCGCCGGTATTCCTGTTGCAGATCGCAATCGCCAGGCCGCTAAACGAATTTACAGTGCGAGTCTGGTCTTTTTCGATAACTATATAATCGTTGCCGAAGCCATGAAATTTACAGAATGAGATATGTTGCATGGTTGGAATCCGCTATAGGAAACCGCTATAGGAAATAGCGTTCAATTAAAATTGTTGCGATAATACTCCGTTTTGAGGTTTTTTAAATTATGGCACCCCTGATATTTCTACTCGGAACGTTTTTGCTGCTATTCGCGGCTAACAGATTTCTGATCGGGAATCGTCTTTCGATCTCCTTTATCGGCCGGGCATCGATGGCTGTGATGCTGCTCGTTACGGGCGTTACGCATTTTACCCACACCGATTGGATGGTAGAAATGATGCCGGATTTCGTGCCCGCAAAGCGTGAATTGGTTTATTTCACGGGCGTCTGTGAATTGCTTGCCGTGATCGGGTTGCTGTGGGACAGATTTTCTCGCTTAACATCCATAATGCTGATAATTTTCTTTGTCGCCATACTGCCCGCAAATATCGCGGAGCGTTTGAAAGCCGTGAATTTTGACGGCTTGGAATTCGGCTCGTGGTATTTGCTTTTTCGCATCCCGCTGCAGATATTTTTTATCTGGTGGGTATACTACTTTGGGATAAAGCGGCAGAAACCCGCGCGGTAGCAAGGGTGTTTCGATTTTGGATTTGGATTTCGTATTTATTGTTCTAAGCGGTAAAAATGTTTCCGTTAAATCCAAAATCGCAAATCTAAAATCGTAAGGCACATTCCCTACCGGTCGTGTTTCTGCCTTTACCGTTTCGCTGCCGGAGCAGGAATGATTTTCAACGTGAGCCTTTCCGTACCCCGCAGCAATTCAACCTCGTACTCCTCACCCGCTTTCATAGTGCCTAGAGCAAACGTGTAGTCCATCGCATTCCGCACATCTTTTCCAGCGAGTTTGACGATCTTGTCGCCCGTTTTGATTCCAGATTTCGCGGCCGGCGAATTCGCCCGAACGCCGTCAAGCACAAGACCGTCGGTCGAATCCGCATAGCTCGGAACCGTTCCCAAAGATACGTTGAATCCCATCCGGCCGCCCATCACGCCGGATGATTTCGCGACGGTGTAGGTCGGCTTTTGAACATTTTGGTCGACATTTTTTACGATTTCCGAAACATAAGAAGTAATATTTATTAAACCTTGATAATTAATCTTTTCGGGCGTGTCTGATGGCTTGTGATAATCGAGATGCGTTCCTGTAAAGAAAAACAATACTGGAATTTGCTTGCCGTAGAACGACGAATGGTCGGATGGTCCGAAGCCGTCTTCGTTAAGGGCAAGAGTGAATTTATTGAAAGGAACAATACCGTTGCCTTTTGACGGAGTCGGACCGTGATTGAGTTTCGTCAATGTCAACACATTTTCGCCATTAACATTTAAGCTTTCGATTAGCTTTTTCCAACCTGCCGAAGATCCAATCCCGCCTACGGTCAATTTGCCTTCATTCAACCGTCCGACCATATCGAGATTTATCATCGCAACCGTATTATCGAGAGGAAACACCGGGTTATTCACATAATATTTTGACCCGAGGAGGCCTTCTTCCTCGCCTCCGAATGCTATAAAAATTATCGTTCGCTTATTGTTCTTTTCTTTTGCGAATAGACGTGCGAGTTCGAGAACCGCTGCCGTGCCGGAGGCGTTGTCGTCGGCGCCGTAATGGATTTCGGTCGAATTTGCGGCGAGGCTGCTCGATCCGCCTCGGCCGAGATGGTCGTAATGAGCTCCAATTACGATGGCTTCATTTTTGAGGACTGGATCATTGCCTTCGCGTATGCCGATGACGTTATAAGCTTCTGTTTGCTTTTTTGTCAGATTTACCTTTATTTGCGTTACGGCCTTTGATGGTTCCGCGAGTTTTGATTGAACATTTGGCGGAGCGTCCTTTTTAGTCGTGATCCATTTCTCGATCTCAGCAAATTCCTTTTGGTCTTTCGCTCCAAAAAGCTCCGCCGCGTGCGAGCGCATTAGGCCGACGGCCGGAATTGCAGTTTCGCCGAGTGTCCGGTCGTAGCTCAATCTCGCGAGGTTGTCGTTTTTGAAATCGCTGTCGGTGGCGATAACTATCAATGCACGAGCGCCTTTTTCCTTTGCAATGTTCGCTTTAATATGCAGATTGAACATTCCGAACTGCGAGTGCGGATTGCCGGCGCCCGGCGTACCGTCAAAAATCAGCACGACCTTGTCCTTAACCTCTAAACCGTTATAGTCATTGTGTTTAAGCTCGCCCGAGGTGATGCCGTAACCCGCAAAAACGAGCGGCGACGGCGGAATATATCCGTTGGGTGAATACCCGAGCGGCATCCAATTAACGCCGATCTCCATTTTGCTTTCTTTTGTCGAATCTGCCGGAATAATCCGCAGAAAATTGTCCGTGCCAAGCTCGACACCCGAAACATAAGGAAAAGTCTGCAAGAAATTCGTTTTAGTATTAACCGCGCTGACGCCGGTTTTGAGCTTGTATTGCGCCAACATGTTGGCAATATAACCCGCCGCAAATGTTGCCCCTTGTTCGCCGGTACGGCGGCCTTCCAACTTTTCCGAAGCAAGATATTCGACGTGCTTGCGGAGATTTTGCTCCACGAGATCGGCAACTTGCGCCTTTTGCGCGGGAACGCTGACAATGAATGAGAATAAAAGTAGAAAAGTAAATAATTGTTTCTTCATGGGCCACAACAATCGATACAAAATTTTATCAGTCTTCCTTTTCGATATGTGATTTTCGTTAAGGTCGGAGTAGCAATCGGCGGCAAAGCTCCGGCGGGAACAATCCCAATCTCGACGGTTAAATTTTCTCGGAAACCGGCTTTAACAAACGAAAATCTTTCGACGGGAAGTTCCCTGTGAGCAAGCCATTTTTTCATGGAGACAAATTTAGCTTCTGCCGAGCCAAAAATCGGACGCACTCGTTCAGACTCGAGCAGGCTTTTTAATTTGCGTTCGTGGAGCAACTTCGATTTTTCCGCTAACTCACTCATAAAGATTTCTCTGTCTATTCGACCCAATCGGCGATAAAAACGTTTGTATCTCCCGGTTTCGCCGCGTTTCTATTGGATGCAAAAACCAATTTTTTACCGTACGGTGAAAACATCGGAAAACCGTCGAATGTTTCGTGATGCGTAACGCGCTCCAATCCGCTGCCATCGATATTAACCAGCGCCAGGTCGAAATTTCGCTTTCTCGTGTCGGTTGCGAAATAATTGGTGCAAAAGATGATTTTCTTTCCATCGGGCGTAAAAAACGGTGCGAAGGAAGCGGCTCCGAGTTTGGTTATCTGCCGTTTGTTTGACCCATCCGCGTTCATCACCCAAACCTCGAATACCGTCGGCTCGATCAAATTATTCGCGAGACGGTCCTTATAGCGGGCGATCTCGGCTTCGTTTTTCGGGTGAAAAGACCGGTAAACGATCTGTTTGTTATCCGGCGAGAAGAATGCACCGCCGTCATACCCGAGTTCGGTCGTCAAACGCTTAACATTCGTGCCGTTTTTATCCATTAGGTACAGATCGAGGTCACCATCGCGCATGGATGTAAAAATGATCTTTTTACCGTCGGGAGAAACCGTTGCTTCCGCATCATAGCCGGGAGTATTTGTTAACTGCTCCATTTTCGAGCCATCCGGCCTGGCCGTGAAAATGTCGTAGGCCGGATAAACTGCCCAAACATAACCTTTGGAAAAGTCCGGGTTTCGAGGGCAATCCTTGCCTCCGGCCTGTGTAGAAGCGTAAAGTACCTTCTTGCCGCCTTTGAAAAAATAAGGGCATGTCGTGCGGCCGTCCCCGCTGGAAACCATTTTGACGTTCGATCCATCGGCGTTCATGGAAAATATCTGATCACAGCCGCGCCCGTCACGCTTTGATTGAAAGATCAACTGCTTTCCATCCGACGAAAAATACGCTTCCGCATTCTCGCCGCCGAAGGTAAGCTGTTTTATATTTTGCAGATGTTTTTCGCCCCGCGCCGTGAGCGGCTTTTCCAGGGCAAAAAAGCCCATAAAAAGAGATAATACAGAAAAGCTGGTCAAAAATAATCGTGTCATAATATGCATTACTAGCGTCGCTGTTTTCAGCGGTTTGCATCCGAAATAATAAGTATAGCGAATAAAGATCGTAAGCGAAACTGCTTGTGCAGTACAAAAATATTGACATTTAGGTTTCCTTTTTTTACAGTGCTTGAGACAAATGACATTTGAAACAAAACAGGAAATTCTCAATTGGTACGAAAATCAGCCCCGGGCATTGACGGATGATTTCATACGCGACATTCCGTGGAATAAGGTGAAAGATCACCCCTTTGAGCGAAAATTCATTCCGGTCCTTATTTACATGCGCGATGTCGAGACCCTAACGGATATGTATTACCGCGAACTCCGGCGTACGCCGACGGGCCGGGATCCGGTGATAAGCAAGTTCATGGAACGCTGGGGCATCGAAGAAGTGACACACGGTGAGGTTCTGAATCGCTTTCTGAACGAAGTCGGCGTCGAAACGGATGACGCGTGGCAGAGCCAGGTTAGAAGCTCCGTATCGACCTTTTACAACGTAAATACATATTTTATTACCTCGCTCACGAATCTGATCGGCAGCAAGTTTACTGCAACGCATATGACGTTTGGTGCGATCCACGAAATGACGACCGCACAAAGTTATCGCCGGTTGATGGAGCTTGCGGATCACCCCGTACTCACGAAAATTTTAAAGGGGATTATTCGTGAAGAAGCGGCTCACACGCAATTTTACTGGAGCATGGCGCGGCTGGAGTTGCGAAAAAATGATTTTGCCCGAAAGTTGGCGAGGTTCGTTATCGAACATTTCTGGTATCCGGTCGGACAAGGTTCAAGACCGAAAAAACAGACCGAATATACAGTCTCAACTCTTTTCGGTGCGGGTGACGGACTTGTCCTATTCGACAAAACCGTGACTCAACGTGTTTTGCAGCTTCCCGGCTTTGCGGATCTGACCAAGATCAATGAAACCATAAATAGAATTTGCCGCGATAATTCCCAGCAGTTAGAGATCGTTTAGCGCCAGGCTGCGGCAAACGGCTATTGCTGTCGACTTGTGTAATATTCGACACCTTCCTTGAGTTCCACCGCAATTTTGCCTCCACTTTGAGCGTAATCGAGATGAGCCGCCGCTTCCGAAATCGCCAGAAAGCGATGCACGTCGTGAGAAAAGGCATCATGAAATAGAATCTGTGCCAGATCGAACGCCGGGATGCCGCTTTTCGGAACGAGCGACACAACGCGTTTTTGCCTTTCGTCAATCGCCCGGACATAACGATTAAATATTTCTTCAAAATCAGTTATAGGTTCGCCATGGCCACCGTATGCGAGAGTCGGGGAAAAACTTCGAAGCCTTGCAAGGCTGACGAGATATTCCGCCAGGGATTTAAATCGTTCGTCCGGGTTGATCGGATCGGGCGAAAGTATCGGGTTCGGTGTAATTCGTTTTAACACGCAATCGCCGCAAATCAGCGTCCGGTTCGCTTCCCTGACAAAGGAGCAGGAGCCGGGTGTATGTCCGGGCGTGTGCAGAACCCGGAGACTTCCGCTTTCAAATTCCAGTTCCATTTCATCTGAAAGCGGCCTGAAATCTCCGTCGTCGAGTGCATCGGTTAAAAGGCTGATCTCGCCGTAAAGAGACTGCATTTCGCGAAAAACCGTTTCAGGAACTCCCGCGCGCAAAAGCAGCTTTCGATGCTGCTGCTCCCCGAGCCTGCCGAAAAGATGTCCGGTTTCCCATTTATGCACAAAGATTTCGGCGTCTTTTGCTTCGTCACGCACGGATTTAGCGAGTCCGCAATGATCTTCGTGAGCGTGCGTGAGGACGATGCGGCGAATGTCCGAAGTTTGAACGCCATACCTACCCAGCTTTTCGCGAAGCGCATTGGCGGCCTCCTTTGTTTTCGGGCCGACGTCGATAAGCGTCAACGGATCTTCCTTGATCAGATATACATTAACGTCGCCGACATAAAACGGCGTGGGGATCGAAATCGGAATGATCTTCATACTGTTTCGGGTACTTAATTACACGAATAACATGAATCAATGTGAGAATAAAGTAGCGTGGGCGCTTAGGGGATTTTTTCTTCCTCTTACAACCGGGAAGGTGAAGCGTTTATAAGGCGATGCCGAAGTCAACGTCGGATCGAGGCGAGTTCGCAGGCGACCTTGCACTTCACCGAAACCGTTTTATAGATGTTCTTCTTATTTCGTTTTGTACTTCTTTTTTTAAGGTTAAAGAAACTATTTGAACCACCGAATAGGAGGAACAAAGGAGCCGAGACTAGTATAAACTGAGAAAAATAACATCCGTATCTTGTGCTGCAGCTCTGCGTCGAAAACTCTTATGAAAGCCGAAATCTTAGCCAAAGTCATTCGCGGAGACACCATCGAATCGATCCATCGCGGGCATTTAGTAATTCTCGATGGAGACGGAAAAATGAACGCCGGTATTGGCAACCCCGAAACGACTGCATTTTTTCGTTCCTCGGCCAAGCCCTTTCAGGCAATTCCATTAATTACCAGCGGCGCGGCAGATGCATACGGATTGTCTGAAGATGAGATAGCCCTGGCGGGAGCCTCGCATTCCGGTGAACAAATCCACGTTGAGACCGCGGCCCGAATGTTGGCGAAGATTGGCTTAACCGAGCGCGATCTGCGGTGCGGCATCCATCTTCCGTTCAATGAGCCGGAAGCCCAAAGAATGCTGCGAAACAACGAGTGGCCGACGCAGCTTCACAACAACTGCTCCGGCAAACATGTTGGGATGCTCGCTTTGGCCAAACATATCGGGGCAGATATTCGGTCATATGAGCAGCTTGAGAATCCTGTCCAGCAGGCCATTCTTAAAACCATTTCAGCTTTTACAGGGATTCCGGTCAAGGAAGTAAAAATCGGGAGCGACGGCTGTGCGGTCCCAACTTTTGCATTGCCATTATGCGCGATGGCGAAAAGTTTTGCTAATTTGGTCGCACCGCCTCAAAGTTTTGACGAAATATTGCGGGCGGCTTCGAACAGAATAGTGTCGGCAATGATGACTTTTCCGGAACTGATAGGGGGTACCGAGCGCCTCGATACTTTATTAATGCAGGCGGCTTCGGGGAAAATTATCTCGAAAGTCGGCGCCGACGGCGTTTGGTTATGCGGAGTTTTGCCGAATGAGAAATGGCCGAAAGGATTGGGCATTGCCTTGAAGGTTGAAGACGGCGACGATAAGCGCGCCCGTCCGGTCATAGCCGTTGATATACTTCGTCAGATGGGAATTTTGTCGAACGACGACCTGACGGAAATTTCGCCGATGCTGATAAAGAATCGGCGAGGCGACGTCGTTGGTAGAATAGCTTCTGAAATTAAAATTCTATGAATTTCCTTCGGAATAGCTGAAAAGCTGATAAGTGACAGCTAATAATTTACGCGTCGCTTGTTAGAAATCAGTTTTCAGCCATCACTTATTCATTATTACGGATCATCCGATCTGCCCGTATAGCTTCTTGAAATGTTCGAGGTTGAATAGTTTATCGAGCCACATATTCGTCAGTTTTTCCTGAATGCTGTTTGCCCGCAGACGTTCGTTCAGGTTCTTAAAATCGACAAAATCGAGATGCTGATCCTGGTTAAAGCACGAAAAAACAAAAAACTCCTCGCCGGTATGCGGGTTGACGTGGCGTTGGAGGCATTGGGCGCAAACCTCCTTCATCATGCACTGCATTGGCGAATTGATCGAGCCGATGGCCATATGATCTTCCTTTAAGAAGGGCTTTAGTGTCGAATGACGGGCTTCGCGGACGCCGTTCATCATGCGGTCGGAACCGATGGCTATTATGCGGTCGACATCCTTTAGATTTACCGTCTGTCCGCCAAGACGGCCTTCGGCATAAGCAGTCATCGCCTGCACGATATTTCCTCGAAAATGCGAATCCTGCTGTCTTTGCGGCAGAATCTCATCGCCGAAATCTGTCGCCCAAATCACCTGGTCAGTTGCGTTCTCGATCTCTTCGCGTTTGAACAAATCGGAGCCGTTCTTGTAACCTGCGAAATAAATAACGTTATTGTTGTTATCGCGCAGTGCGCGGGCGATCGAGAACAGAACGGCATTTCCGAGGCCTCCGCCGGCCAGCAAAACCGTTTCATTTTCCGGGATTTCAGTCGGCGTGCCGGTCGGCCCCATCACAAGTACCTCTTCACCTTCGCGCAAAAGCGAGCACAACCGCGAGGAAGTTCCCATTTCGAGAACAATCATCGATAACAGCCCTTTTTCCTCGTCGACCCAGGCACCAGTCAAGGCCAGGCCTTCCATCATCATCCGCGTGCCTTCGATAACGGGAGCGGAAGTTTCAAAATTTTGAAGCCTGTAGAACTGACCGGGCTCGAATTTTCGGGCCTGCAGCGGAGCTTTTATGATAACGTCGACGATCGTCGGCGTCAGGCGCTCCACCCTTACGACAAAGGCGCGGATCTGCTCGTCGAGCGTCGCCTCGAGACGGTCGAAAATTTCATCGCGGTCGGATTGCGGCAGCGGGCCGCGGGTCGCCAGTTCTTCCGCGAAAAGCTCTACGACCTTAAGATAGCCGTGTTTGGCGGAGGCCATCGCCTTCACCACGTTGCCGGCGTATTGCGGATGATTATCTCCATAATAGCTGATGAATTTGCCATTATTTTCGTACGATGTAAAGAATCCCGTTTCACCTTTTTCGGCTTCCACAACGTGGAAATTACCGTCACCGTTTTTAGCCAATTTATGCGGGCGAAAAAATTGCCGCCACTCGTCCAGCTGGAATGTGCCAGGCTTTTCTTTTTCGTAAATGACGTTTGGCGAAGTCCCAGCCGCGACGCACAATGTTCGGGCCGGAAACTCGACCATATCACCCGTTTCTTCAAATTTCCCGGTTTCCGCAACATAGTCGAGACGCTCAAAAATTAAAGCCTTAACAGCGTTGTATTCGTCCGGCACGGCCTGGGCCGGATTCATGCATTCGACAAAATTGATGCCTTCCTCGAGCGCCTTTTGAACTTCCTCATGATTCAGGCGGTAGGCCGGCGAGTCCTGCAAGCGCTTGCGGTAAATCAGCGAAACGCCGCCCCAGCTTTGTATCAGCGGGACGAAATCCGGTTCTTTACCGGCCTGTTCAGCGCGGGCACGTTCGGAGCGAATTTCCTTACCGTGTTCGAGAAATTCCTGCAGCACGCGATGCTCTTCTTCATCGAATTTTGACAGAACTTCGTCTTCGCCGAATTCTGCCGAGATCTGTTCGTATTTTTCAAGCATTTTCTCGACCTGAACCGGATAGTACGCAAAAAGCTCGGTCGCCGTGTCGATTCCGGTCAAGCCGCCGCCTATCACAACGGCGGGAAGACGAACCTGCAAATTGGAAAGCGTGTCTTTTTTGAAAGCACCCGTAAGCTGCAGCGCCATGAGAAAATCCGACGCCTGGCGAATGCCTCGGATAAGATTGTTCTTCATCGGAACAATCGTCGGGCGGCCCGCACCGGTTGCGATCGCGATATGGTCGAACCCGAAATTCCACGCGTCTTCAATCGTCAAGGTCCCGCCAAAACGAATGCCGCCATACGCCCGGAAACGCTTGCGCCTCGTCAGCATCAGCTGCACCATCGTCAGAAAATTCTTGTCCCAGCGAACTGTGATCCCATATTCCGAAACCCCGCCAAAGCCCGACAGAATTCTTTCGTCCAATTCCTCGGTGATCTCATTTATATCCTTGATCGGTTTCGGGGATGTTTTACCGTTATTCCCGGTCCATTCGACTGGAAGCGGTTCTATTTTCAAGCCGTCCATTCCGACAACGCCGAAACCCTCGTTCAAAAGGTACTGCGCCAGCGTATAGCCTGCCGGCCCAAGGCCGACGACCATAACATTCTTGCCGTTGTACGGAAGGGCGTAGGGCCGCAGAGCGTTGAGCGGATTCCAACGCGTCAGCAAACTGTAAATCTCGAAACCATACGGCAGATCGAGCACGTCGGTCAGAGTTGCGGTTTCGGCAAGCGGGATATTTACCGGTTCCTGCTTCTGGAAAATACAACCCTTCATGCAGTCGTTGCAGATACGGTGTCCGGTGCCCGCACACATCGGGTTGTCGATCGTCACAAGCGCAAGCGAAGCGATTGAATCACCCTGCTTTTTCAAAAGGTGCATCTCGGAGATCTTTTCATCAAGAGGGCAGCCCTCGGTTTTAATGCCCAGGGGATTCCGTTTGGGCGTGCCGTCGGGATCGAGCAAACCCGTCGAACATGAATCTTTTGAGCGCTCGTGACAAATCAGACAGTAGTCGATCTCGTACAGCGCTTCGCGCATCGTGCCGCGATCGTCGGTTAATTTAAAACCGTCGCGGCGACGCATTTCGGCTTGCTTCCCGCGCATCAGATTTGGGAGTTCTTCATCGGGTCGAATCAAATGAACAAGATTTTGATAATCGAGCGCGTGCGGGGTTTTGAAGCTTACCCAAGGCTTTTCCTTTTTGAAGAATTCAAGAGCCGACCACGCTTCCAATAAACTCAAAGCCGCCCCGACTTGTAAAAGATCGCCGGTTTCTTCCGATTGCAAAACGAACTGAGAAAAAACCTTGCCGAAGGCCTTGTCTTTCAATTTATCGTAGGCCGTTTGCAGTTTATTGATCGTTTCCTGAACATTTAAGGTTAGTTCAAGATCTTTCGAAAGCACCTCTTCCGCGTCGAGTAATCTGGAAGTGATCTCCGCAACTGCAAGTTCTTCGTCATAGATCAGGGTTTCGTCAAACGCTCCGTTTCGAAGCTCATTTACCGCGAGTGAAAGTTCGCTGCCGTCAAATTGAGTCAAATCGTCCGGTTTATATGTCTTAATTGCCCGCCGTTGGACGAAGAATTTATATTTCCAAACAGGATTCTGCTGCAGAATCTTTTTTTCCAGTTCCGTGCGTTCGCGGCTGATCCCGAACATCCGCGCTATAAAATCCGAAAGAAATGGAGCCGCATCGGTGAGCATCTTTGATTCCACACGTTTCTCGTAACCGATACCGTGTGCCGCAATGTATTTTGTCAAAGCGTTATGAAGCACAGGTTCTTTCTCCCAGACGTCCGCGTAAAACTTTTCCGCCAACTCCTTTAACTTTAAGGCATCAAAAAGGTCAGAGTAGCGAAATCCGACAATGCCGAGGTCGAAATCATGGTTGACGGTATTTTGCTCGTTTTCTAATATCGCTGCCATATAAAGCGCTTTTATTCCCTGAATTTACAAAAAAGTGTAACTGTATAGTATACATTGAGACTTGCGACGAACAAAAGCAGAGGTTTTATCGGTGACAGATAAACCGGCTCATCGTTACATCTTTAGAACGGCTGGAGAGGGTTTGTGAAAAGTGCCCTTCGATTGCCTGAAGGAAATGTGATCATCTTAATGAAAATTACGACCGAATATGGTACAAATTAAGTTTGCTCTCAAATATTTGTAATTCTTTAATAGGTTTAATAAAGCAGTATGGAAGAAGACCAGAGACTAACACCCCTACCGAGAACGACAGAACTGAAGGAGGTTGTGGTTGGTGATTATACGCCGGGCTACTCGTCTTATTACGATGAAGAAACTACCGAGGGAAGGCGTTCGCTAAAGCAGTATTTTGACGTCGTTTATAAGCGGCTGCCGTTGATAATTGCGTTGACAATTATCGTGACGGCAGCGGCCGCATTTTATATGTATCGCAAGCACTCGGTATATCAGGCAACGACTGAAATGCTTATCGAGCCGCGAAGGCCCAAGGTTACATCGAAAGACGCAATCAATATCAATTTCGGAAACGACGTAAATTACTACAACACCCAACTCCAGCTTCTAAAAAACCCCGATTTGATGAAGGACGTGGTGATTAGCCTGGGCCTGTACCGCGATCCGAACCTTTTCGGACAGGATCGCGGAATCGGCGCCGCCATGCGCTCACTATTTACGAGTGAAAAGAGCAACCCCGAAAGGGAAAATTCGCTGCCTGTGATCTCAGAACTCTCAGACGAATCTGCCTCTGAAAAATTAATACTCTCACCTGAAGAAGAGGCACGGGCGGATCTGTATGGCTCTATATTGCTTGGCGGCTTGAAAGTCGAGCAGCGTGAATTCACGAACCTTGTCGATGTCAGTGTGCAGAGCACCAACCGGGTGCTTACCGCAAAGGTCGCCGATAAGGTGGCAGAACTTTTTCGACAGCAGGACGCCGACCGCGAAACAAAAGGTGCGAAGCAGGCGAAGGACGATCTGGCAAAATCGATGGAGGAATTGAACGAAACGATAGCGGGTGAAGAGTTGGACCTTATCGCGTTGATGCGCGAAAGCAATCTGCCGCTGCAGGAAAAAGGGCAGGAACTAGCGGCAAGCAGGCTGCAGACGATGAGTGAAACTTGGCTGACAGCGATGGACGACCGCCGTAAAATTGAAGCCCGCTACAACACGGCGCTCCAGGCGAATAGTCGCGGCGAGGGAATGAATATTCCCGATCTTTACGAGAATAAGGTTTTCCAGGATACGATGCGATTTAATACCGAGCGCAAAGCCAAACTTCAGGATAATATTCGAGAAATTGAAAAAGAAATTCAGGAAACGGAGACCGAAAAAGCTGAATTGCTCGTAAAGTACACACCCGAGTATCGAGAAGTAAAGGGAAAAGAAGAAAAAATTGCTTCACTATCGGCTGCAAAAATCAAAACCGAAAAGGAGGTTTCGGAAATAATCGATCGCGACCAAAAGAAGATCGAAAAAGATGCTGTCGGCGGAGCTCTCGTCGGTCTGAGATCCCAGCTTGACTCGGCAAAGAAACGCGAGGCACAGCTTCTTGGGTCGTACGAACAAGAATCGTCGCAGGCTAACATCCAAGGGCAGGCCCAAACGCGCCTTACTACCTTAAAACGGGGCATCGAGACGAAACGAAATCTTCTGGATACATATACGCAGCGTTTGAAGGAGCAGGAACTCGCGATCGCTAACAGCAGCCCTGACAATATCAAGATCGCGGCCAACGCAGTCACGCCTGTTACCCCTATCGGGCCGCAACGCACCCTCAACATATTTGTCGCGTTTCTAATTTCGCTGGCGGGGGGCATCGGTTTGGCCTTTTTAATGGATTATCTCGACGATTCGGTCAAAACCTCCGACGATATCGGCAGACATCTCGGCTTGCCTACCTTGGCCTTAATACCGCATCACAACCTGACCGATAAACGGAGGATCAGCTTGGTTCCGAAAAACGGTAACGGCCTTTCTTCCGCGACGGCGATGATAACGCTTGATGATCGGCATTCGCCGATGGCCGAGGCTTATCGCCATCTTCGTACCTCGCTCCTATTTTCGTCCGCCGGAAAGCCGCCGCAGACAATTCTCGTAACTTCATCGCAGCCATCCGAAGGTAAGACGACGACAGCAATTAATACGGCCATTACGCTTGCGCAAAGCGATGTTGACGTGGTGCTGATCGATTGCGATCTTCGGCGTCCACGCCTGCACAGCTACTTTGAGATGGATAACACGCACGGGTTGACCAATTATCTCTCGGGCGAGCGAAATACCGACAGTCTGATCAAAAGCTGCAAGGGTTTACCACGGCTGAAAGTCATTACCAGCGGCCCGATCCCGCCGAATCCGGCGGAGCTTTTGAGTTCGGACGAGATGAAGAATCTTCTGCAGTTTTTGCGTGAAAGATACAAACACGTGATCATCGATTCACCCCCCGCGATCTCCTTCACCGATGCCGCCATCCTCTCTACATTAGTCGACGGCGTGGTGCTTGTCGCAATGGCAGGAAAAAGCTCCATTCATTTAATGCGCCGTTTCAAACATAGGCTTGGAAATATTGGTGCAAGAATCTACGGCGTGGTTCTCAACGGTATAAAATCGAACTCGACTGAGTACGATTATTACGGCTCGGGATACTACGATTACTATGGGAAAGGAGAAGGGGATAATTCTACGCCGTATTTTGACGAGGCAGGCTCAATTCACACGACAAAAGGCCGAACGAAGTAAAGGTAAATGTCAGAGGATACAAGTGGAAAATCCGAACTCTTGTCGATTTTGCTTGGGGGGGTTATTTGAGAAAGGCGACGAGTGCTTTTTCCCAATTCTGCAACGGTGAAAAACCCAGCGGACCGCTAAGGACGCATGCCAGTTTGGAGTTTGCCGGACGCGGAGCCGGACGTTTTAAATCTTCCTTTGAGATGCTCTCGAGCAAATTTCGATCGAATCCGCCGATCTCGCAGACCTTCTCCGCAAATCCGTAGTAACTCGTGCCTTCGCCGGAATTCGTTATATGAAAGGTGCATGGCAGATCGGCCTCCGCCGCCTCGCGTAGACGTACCGCCAAATCATTTGCGAAAGTCGGCGTACCATACGAATCCCGGATGACCTTGATTGATTTACCTTCGGCAAGAAGCGTTTGCATTACGCTGAGAAAGTTCGTGCCGCCGTACCCGTATATCCAACCCGAACGAACAATGATCGATCGGACATAAGCGTTGCGGGCACGGATTTCGCCTTCGAGCTTTGACTTTGCGTAAACACCTTGCGGGTTCGGAGTATCCCGCTGCGTATAAAATCCTGCATTGGAACCGTCGAAAATATAATCGGTCGAGATTGTCACGAATGCCGCGCCAACCCGTTTGCAGGCGAGCGCGAGGTTTTCCACACCGTCAGCGTTCGCTTTATAGCAGGCTTCTCTGTTCGCCTCCGCTCCGTCTACATCCGTGTAAGCGGCGCAGTTCAACACCGCATCCGGTTTCGCATTCTCGACAGCTTCAAATACCGCATTTTGGTCGGAAATATCGAGTTTCTTCCGCGTCAGACCGGTCACCTCGTCGCCAATCGCTGTGCAGTGTGCGATGGCGGCTCGGGCGACCATGCCGTTCGCTCCCGTTATCAGAATTTTCATAGATATCCAACCTGCTTTTCTCCGCAGAGACGCAGAGACGCGAAGGTTGGAAAAATCAGAGATAGCATAT
>Ga0136617_10000399_pt1 | contig 35948 bp, 29 predicted proteins | sample AntDrymUQ3222106_2_FD_129672 | JGI IMG/M metagenome (GOLD analysis project Ga0136617, IMG submission 129672) | Polar desert sand microbial communities from Dry Valleys, Antarctica - metaG UQ322 (21.06) | ecosystem: Environmental > Terrestrial > Soil > Desert | place: Antarctica: Dry Valley... | reverse complement strand
TGGCCGACGGATCGCACTTCGGGCTGGAGCTGACCTACCGCTATCAGCGCGGGGCGCTGGGGATCGCCCATGCGATCGGGCTGGCCCGCGACTTCGTGGGCGATGAGCCATTCTGCTGCGTGCTGGGCGACAACATCCTGCGCGGCGCCGCCCTGACGGACTGTGCCCGCGAGTTCGAGGCCGGGCTGTGGGGCGCCGGCACGCTCCTCTACCGCGTGCCGGACCCGGAGCGCTTCGGGGTCGCGGAGCTGGATGCCGATGGCCGCGTGGTGGGGTTCGAGGAGAAGCCGGCGCAGCCCAAGTCTGACCTCATCCCGATTGGCGTGTACTTCCTGCGGCCGGCTGCGTTCGACGTGATCGATCGCCTCGCGCCCTCCGGCCGCGGCGAGTTCGAGATCACGGACGTGCTCAACCACTTCATCCCGAACGGCGGTCTCTACACCCGCGTCTACGACGGCCACTGGACCGATGCGGGCACGGTGGGTTCGCTGCTCCGGGCGGCGGAGCTGGCAGCCGAGGACGACACGAAGGGGCGTCTCGCGCCGCCGGTCGAGCGCCCCTCCCCGTGAGCGACCGTCCTGCCGGACGGCTCCCACCCGCCGCGCGGCTGCTGGTCACCGGTGGCGCCGGATTCATCGGGTCGTGCTTCGTCCGTGAGCTCCTGGGCCGTCGCGACGGCACCCGGGTCACGGTCCTCGACAAGCTGACCTACGCCGGCAATCGAGCCAACCTGGGGCCCGTCGAGGCGGATCCAGAGCTGGCCGATCGGCTCACGTTCGTCCACGGCGACATCGCCGACCCGGCGGCCGTGGGACCGCTCGTCGACGACGCGGATGCTGTCGTCAACTTCGCCGCCGAGTCGCACGTCGACCGTTCCATCCTCGACCCGGAGGCCTTCCTCGTCACCGGCGTGATCGGCGTGCATGTGCTGCTCGAGGCCGTCCGCCGCCAGGCCCGGCCGGTCCGCTTTCTCCAGGTCTCGACGGACGAGGTCTACGGCTCGGTCGAAGTGGGGCACTCGCGTGAGAGCGATGCGCTCGCGCCGCGCTCGCCATACTCCGCGGCCAAGGCGGCCGGTGAGCTGCTGGTCCACAGCTATCACGTCACGTATGGCGTCGACACCGTGGTCACCCGTGGCTCGAATACGTACGGGCCATACCATCACCCCGAAAAGCTCATTCCCCTGTTCGTCACGAACGCCATCGACGACGGACCGCTGCCGCTCTACGGCGATGGTCTGCAGCGTCGCGACTGGCTGTACGTCGCCGACCACGCCGGCGCCGTGGAGCACGTCCTCCGTCACGGCGAGCCGGGTGCGACCTACAACGTGCCGGGCGAGGCGGAGCTGCCCAACCGCGAGGTCGTCCGCCGCCTGCTCGACCGTCTCGGCAAGCCGTGGTCGCTGGTCCGGCAGGTCGAGGACCGCCCCGGGCACGACCGGCGCTACGCGATGGATGGCGCCAGGCTCCATGACCTCGGCTGGCGCAACCGGACGTCGTTCGACGAGGGACTGGCGGCGACCGTCGACTGGTACGTCGCCAACGAGCCCTGGTGGCGCGCCGCGAAGTCGGGCGACTGGGACGCCTACTACGACCGCCAGTACGGGGCGCGACTGGCGGGCTCCACGGAGGCCGTCCGGGGATGAGGGTCGCCGTCACGGGCGCCGGCGGCCGTCTCGGCCGAGCGCTGATCGAGGCGCTGGCGGAGGCGCCGTACACCGGCCTGGCCGGGCCGATCGCGTGGCACCGAGCCCAGTTCGACCTCGATGCGCCGAACGCGGTCGGCGACCTGATCGTCCGCGACGAGCCCGAGGTGGTGATCCATGCGGCTGCCTGGACGGACGTCGACGGCTGCGCCCGGGAGCCCGAACTGGCCCTCGCCCGGAACGGGTCGGCAACCGGCGTGCTGGCCCGGGCATGCGTGGCTCACGGCGTCGACCTCGTCATCGTGTCGACGAACGAGGTCTTCGACGGGCGGCGGACCGCCGGTGCCGGTTACGGCCCGGACGACGCACCAAGCCCGATCAACCCGTACGGACGCTCGAAGGTGGCCGGCGAGCGCGCCGCGGCCGACGCCTTCGCCGGCGCCACGGCCAGGCTGGGGATCGTGCGGACGGCGTGGCTGTTCGGGCCGCCGGGCAATGACTTCCCGGCCAAGATCCTGACTGCCGCGGAACGGGCACAGGTTCAAGGAGAGCCGGTCCGGGCCGTCGCCGACGAGCACGGCTCCCCGACCTACACCCGCGATCTCGCCGAGGCGCTGGTCGAGCTGCTCGGCGACGGTGACGGCGACGTGGGCGGCGTGCGCCACCTGGTCAACGGCGGTGTCACGTCCCGGGCCGGCTGGGCGCGCGAGCTGTTCCGGCAGGCGCGAATCGACATCCCGATCGAGGAGGTGCCCGGCTCGACCTGGCCGCGGGCCTCGACCCCGCCGCAGGCCGCCATCCTCAGGCCCACGCCGTTGCCGTCCGGTCAACCGCTGCGGCCATGGCAGGAGGCGCTGGCCGACTACCTGCCGGCGCTCCTCCGCCAGCGCGCAGTTGCCGCCCGGTGAGCGACCCCTCCGCACTGCCCGGGGTGCTCTACGGGGCGCTGACCCGCCACGCCGACGAGCGCGGGGCCATGCGCGAGATCTGGCGCGCCTCAATGGCCGCCGAGCTGACGCCCGCGGACACGGGCGGGCCGCCCGGTCGCTCGCCCGCGTACGTCCAGGCCAACCTGTCCTCGTCGCAGGCCGGCGTCCTGCGCGGGCTGCACTTCCATCGCCGCCAGCTCGACCGCTGGCTCGTGGCCTCCGGGCAGGCGTGGGTGGCGCTCGTGGACGTCCGGCCGATGCTGGCTGGTGGCGACACGCCCCGGGTGGAGCATCGCGCGCTGGGACCGGATGAGTGGGTGATCATCCCGGCCGGCGTCGCCCACGGGTTCCTGGCGCTCGAAGCGCTCGAGCTCATCTACTTTGTCACGAACGAGTACGACGGGACGGACGAGCTGGGCTTCGCGTGGGACGACCCGCTGGCCGCGATCCCGTGGCCCGTGCTCGCCGCGACCCCGGACGGGCAGCCGATCGTCTCGGAGCGTGATCGGACCAACCCGACGCTGCCCGCGCTGGTGGAGCGACTCCGGCTGAGCCGCACCGGCTGAGCCCGCCGCGGCGCCGGAAGCCGGTGCGTGCGGGGACCACGCCGGACTGTGCGGGACGCCACCCGACCCATCCGTACCCGCCCCGCCACCCGACGAAGGGGCTACATCCTCGCGGACCATCCCGCGATTGAGCCGGAGTCGCGTGAGGCCGACGCTGCCCATGCACTCATCCCGACGGCTGCTCACTCCATCCGGCCGTCCCCCTCTTGGAGTCCTGCCTTGCGCACTACCGTTCTGTCGCTCGTCGTCGCCCTCGTCGCCCTGCTCGGCGGCTTCCCACCCGGGGACTCGGTCCCGCAGGCCGCCGCGGCCGTCAGCTCCGCCAAGGTCGTGATCGTCGTTGGCGCCACGCACGGCGTGACGGCGACGTACCGGACGCGCGCCGACGCGGCCTATGCGGAGGCGATCAAGCACACCTCGAACGTTGTCAAGGTCTACAGCCCCAACGCGACGTGGGCCAACGTCAAGGCGGCGCTCCAGGGCGCGTCCGTGGTGATCTACATGGGTCACGGCAACGGCTTCCCGAGCCCGTACCGGACGACGCCGTGGGCGTACAGCCAGAACGGCTTTGGGCTGAACAGCAGCGCCGGCAACGGCGACTACAACAACGTCTACTACGGCGAGCACTACATCGCCAACGAGGTGCGCCTGGCGCCCAACGCGGTCGTGCTGCTGCACCACTTGTGCTACGCGGCCGGCAACGGCGAGCCGGGCCACGCCGAGCCGTCCGTCTCGGTGGCCAAGCAGCGTGCGGACAACTACGCCGCCGGCTTCCTCGCCGCGGGCGCCAAGGCCGTCATCGCCGACGGGCACATGGGCCCGGCCCACTATCTCAACGCCCTCTTCACCACCAACAAGACGATCGATGAGCTGTGGCGCGGCGCGCCGAACGCTAACGGCAACACCTTCAGCTTCGCCTCGCTGCGGAGCCCGGGCCAGACCGTCCAGATGGATCCCAAGACGCCGACGTCCGGGTTTCTCCGCGCGGTCACGGGTCAACTCAACGTGCGCGCCAGCCAGGTGACCGGCACGTCGTTTGCCCCGCCGCCGTCCGACGACTTCACGGTGCCGGGCAACGCGGCCGTCGCGGTCGACGAGGCCGGCGTCTTTGCTGACGCAGCGCTCACACCGGACCCGGACACCGGCCGCGCTCCGGCGTCGCTCGACCGCGACGCGCGCGTGCGGATCCTGGCCGAGCCCGACACGACGGGCACACCCGTCTTCGAGGTCGCCGCACATGACGGCTCGGCCGCCGGCTTCATGGCCGCAGCCGACCTCGAGCCCGGCGACAGCGTCGCACCGGTCGCGTCCAACGTCACCGCCGGCAATGGCGCCTTCTCGCCCAACGCCGATGGGCGGCAGGACACGATGACCGTAGCCGCAAGCCTCTCCGAGTCGGCCTGGTGGCGCGTTCGCTTCTGGCGCAACGGCGGACTGGTCTGGTCCGGCAGCGGTACGAGTCGCACCGTCCTGGCCACCTGGAGCGGGTTCCAGAATGGGGCCGTCGTCGCCGACGGCGCGTACACCTGGACGCTCGAGACATCCGACGACTGGGGCAACGTGGGTCAGGCGCGATCGGGCGAGGTGACCGTGGACACGATCGCGCCCACGCTGACCGCGCTCTCGCTGCCGGCGACCGGCTCCACCCTCATCTCTCCCAACGGCGATGGCAAGTACGACAGCCTCGTGGTCAGCTCGGCCATGTCCGAGCCCGGCTCGATCGTCCTCACCGTCCGCGACACGGCCTGGAACACAGTGCGCGCGATCAGCGTGCCCGGGGGCTCCGGGAGCGCGTCGCTGACGTGGGACGGCAAGTCCGCCAGCGGCGTGGTCGTGCCCGATGGCGTCTACAACGCCCGGTTTGCCCCGGTCGATCGGGCCGGCAACGTGGGTCCTGTGCTGGGCCGCCGGGTCGACGTCGTGACGCTCCTCTCGAAGGTGCTCTCGTCCGTCAATCGGTTCTACCCGCAGGACGACGACCAGTACGCGCCCAGCACCATGCTGTCGTTCGACCTGGCCCGGCCGGCGACCGTGACGTGGCAGATCACGACCCTCACCGGCACGCCCGTGCTGACGCTTCATGATCGAGCCGCGCTGCCGGCCGGTCCGCAGGCGTTCTCCTGGAACGGGCTCGATCAGGCCGGTCGCTGGGTGCCCACCGGGATGTATGTCTCGGTCGTCTCGGCCACGGACGGCGTCGTGTCCGTCACGCAGAAGACCTGGGTCGAGGCCGATGCGTTCACGATCCGCACGACCGATGCGACGCCCGCTCAGGGTCAGACGGTCGAGATCACCACGATCTCGTCCGAGCCGATCCAGGCCGCGCCGGTCCTGCACGTCACGCAGCCCGGGCTGGCTGCGTGGGCGGTCCGGATGACGCCGGTTGGGGGGCTGACCTGGAAGGCCACGATCACCTTCCGACCGTCCGCGCCGGGTGCCACGTACCTGCGAGTCAGCGCGCTCGACGCCGACGGTCGCTGGCAGCGGTCGAACCTCTTCGTCCCGCTCCAGTAGCCGCGCGGTCCGGACAGGGTGCGCCCTGAGCGCACCCTGCCGCACCGAACCCCGAGGAGCGTCGTGAACCGTCACCCAGAGCACGGAGCCAGCGAGCGCCCGCCGCGCATCGCAAGCGCGCTGGCCGCGATGCTGGTCGCGTACGCGCTGCTCGTGACGCCAGCTGTGGGCGCCGAGCCCGGCGCCAGCGCGGCGCCGGAGCCCGCCGTGGTCCCTGCCGAGCCCGTTGGCGGTCCGTCCGTCCACTACACCGAGGCTCTGGGCCACGCCGCTGACGACCTGACGTTCGAGCCGGGCGGCCGGGTCACCGTGCCGTACCGGCCGCGGCCGTCCGATCGCTGGGCCGTCGGCGGCGCAGCACCCCGGGCACTGCCGGCCGGCCGAGCCTCGGGCGTCGAGATGGCCACGGCGCTGCAGGGCAGCCGCTGGACCCCAGTGGGCGCCGCGCCCGCGCCGGCCGCGCCGGCCGAGGCGGCCACGGCTCCGCGCGCGGCGGGCGACCCTGCGGCCGGCGGGCTTTTCCGCGAGGTGTTCGGTTTCCTGCCGTATTGGGAGCTGTGGGACAGCTCGCTCGATCTCGATCTCAGCGTCCTCTCGACGATCGCCTACTTCAGCGTCGACGTGGATCGCGCCGGCAACCTGCTCAAGCAGGACGCGAGCGGCGGGCCGACGACCGGCTGGAGTGGCTGGACCAGCGCGCGCATGACGAACGTCATCGACGACGCCCATCGCTCCGGGACGCGGGTCGTGCTGACCGTCACGTCGTTCGCCTGGGAACCGGCCGAGGCACAGGCGCAGGCTGCCCTCCTGGGCAGCTCGACGGCCCGCGCGAACCTCGCCCGGCAGGCCGCCGCCGCGGTCCGCGATCGCGGCGCCGACGGGATCAACCTCGACTTCGAGCCGATCGCCTCCGGTCATGGCGCGAACTTCACCGCCCTCGTGCGCAGCGTGCGCGCCGAGCTCGACGCCATTGCACCGGGCTACCAGCTCACCTTCGACACGACCGGGTTCATCGGCAACTACCCCATCGAGGACGCGACCGCCCCGGGTGGCGCCGACGCCATCTTCGTGATGGGCTACGACTTCAAGACTGCCGGCTCGAACCCCGTGGGGTCGATCGCGCCGCTCCAGGGGCCCACCTACGACGTGAGCGACGCGATCGCCCAGTACGTGGCGCGCGCGCCGCCATCAAAGCTGATCCTGGGCGTTCCGTACTACGGCCGGGTCTGGTCCACGGCGTCCGACAAGCCGGGCTCGGCGAACACCTCGGGCGTCCAGCACGGCGCATCGGGGTCCTCGATCTATTCGAACGCGACCACGACGGCCGCCGAGCACGGTCGCCGCTGGGACGCGGGCGAGGCGAGCCCATATGTCGCTTACCGGCGCGAGAACTGCACGGCGACGTACGGCTGCGTAACCGCTTGGCGGCAGCTCTGGTACGACGACGCCCAATCGCTCCAGCTCAAGTACGATCTCGTCAACGATCGCGATCTGCGCGGCGCCGGGATCTGGGCGCTGGGCTACGACACTGGCCATGACGATCTCGACGAGACGCTGGCGGCGAGCTTCCTGCACGACACGACGGGTCCCGTGGCGGGCATCCACTTCGTCCCGTGGCGGCAGCGCGACGCCGGCTTCGTCGTGGGCTGGTCCGGGCGCGACGTCAGCGGCATCGCGTCGTGGGACGTCCAGGTCTCGACGGCCGGCGGTCCGTGGGAACGATGGCTGGAGCGGACCACCGCGACATCGGATGTCTTCCTCGCCGAGTCCGGTGTCGGCTACGGGTTCCGCGTACGGGCCACGGATGGCAAGGGCAACGTCGGCACGTGGGACGTGAACGACACCTGGCGCCCCACACCGGTCATCGAGGTGGGCGGCTTTGGCGGCGTCCGGGTCGACGGTCTCGCGATGCGTGCCGGGCCCACCACCAGCGCCACGCAGCTCGGCCAGCTGGCCGCCGGGCGGATCGTCTCGATCGTGGGCGGACCGGTCAGCGCCGGCGGGCACACCTGGTGGGAGGCCGAGGGGCCGCTCCGCGAGTGGCGTCCGGTGGGTCCGGTCACGCGCTTCTGGGTTGCCCAGGGCAGCGCGACCGCGCCGCTGCTCGTGGCCTCGCGCGTGCCCAGCAGCACCATCGTCGACGCCGTCCTGCGCGACCTCGAGGTGGGTGAGGACGCGGCGGGCACTGCGGGCGAGCCGCCGTCCCGCTCCTTCTCGCCCAACGGCGACGGACGGCGCGACACGATCGCGATGACCTGGACGAACGCGACGGCGCTCACGAAGCTCGAGCTGCGCATCCTGCGCCCGGATGGCTCCGTGGTGGGGACGCGGCCACTGACGACACTGTCGGCCGGTCCCCAGCGGCTGGACTGGGATGGGACGGCGGCGGGCGGCACCCTGCCCGATGGCACGTACATGCTCGCCCTGGCCGGAACGGCCGGCGGGGTCGAGGTCGCGGCGCCGTCGCGCCTGCCCACGACGGCGGAGCAGATCGCCCGGTTCGGCGTCACCCTCGACACCATCGCTCCAACGCTCGATCGATCGGCCTCGACGTTCGCCGTCTTCTCGCCCAACGGCGACGGCCGGTTCGACGAGCTCGGCGTTTCGGTCGCCGCTTCGGAGGCCGTGACGTGGTCCGGGACGGCCGCGGCGCTCGACGGACCGGCGCCCGGGTTCGTCGTCCGCTCCACGCCGCTCGAGGACGGCACCTGGCTGTGGAACGGCCGCGACGATGCCGGCGCTGTCGTGCCGGACGGTCGCTACCGGATGGCGCTGTGGGCCTCGGACGCCGCCGGCAACCTGGCCGTGCGCACCTGGAGCATCGTCGTCGACACGGTCGCGCCCGCGCTGAATGCGACGCTGTCGCCAGCCGCGTTCTCGCCCAACGGCGACGGGGTCGGCGACTCCGTCGAGCTGACATGGACCACGTCGGAGGCTGTCTCGGCCGGCGTCCAGGTCGTCACCGATGGGGTGGCTGTCGCCGGCTGGCCGGTGGCGACCAGCGGCAGCTTCACGTGGGACGGCCGTGACGCGAACGGCGCGCAAATCCGCGACGGCGCGCATCTCCTGCGCGTCGGCGCCTTCGACGTCGCCGGCAACCTCGCCCTGGCGGACAGGCCGGTGGTCGTCGACCGCACGCTCGCCCGCGTGGCCTGGGCACCGGCGCTGTTCTTCCCGCACGACGGCGACACGCTCGCGCCCAGCGCGACGGTCTCGTTCGAGCTCGCCGGACCGGCCCGGACGACCGTCCGCATCCTCGGCCAGGACCACCGCTATATCCGCACGGCCTGGGGAAGCCGCGACCTGAGCGCCGGCGTGCACCGCTGGACGTGGGACGGGCGGGCCGGAACCGGCCACCTGGTGGCCCGCGGCTGGTATCGCGTCGTGGTGACCGCCCAGTCGGCGGTGGGGACGAGCACTCAGACGAAGCTCGTCCTGGTCGACGCGTTCACGGCAACGCCGTCGAGCCTGACGCCCGCCACCGGCGAGAGCCTGAGCCTCGACCTTCGAACGGCAGAGCCGCTGACCGGCGTGCCGACGGTGACGTTCCGGCAGTCCGGGCGCCCGCCCGTGACGAAGCCGGCGGCCGCTTACGCAAGCGGGCGCTACCGCGTCGAGTTCACGGTCGCCGCGGGCGCCGGTCCGGCCAGCCTCGCGATCGTGGCGCGCGACGGCCGTGGCGGAAGCAACAGTCAGTGGGTCGCCGTGACGGTGCGATGAGCCGGGCCCGGTCACGATCCCGCGGTCACCGGCTCGGGCGCGGCCGCGCTCCGTACACTGACCCACGATGACCGCCATGCCCGTCCCGTCCGCCCAACCGTCCGGCGCAGGGGTGTGGGTTGTCCTGCCCACGTACAACGAGGCGGACAACCTGCTCACGATCGGGGCGGCCATCCTCGGTCACCTCCCCGAGGCCACCCTCCTGGTGGTCGACGACGGCTCGCCCGATGGGACCGGCCGGCTGGCCGATGGGCTGGCCGCCGATGACGGCCGGATCCGGGTGCTCCACCGGCCCACCAAGGAGGGCCTGGGTCGGGCGTATCTCGACGGGTTCGCGGTCGCTATGGAGGGTGGCGCCCGGGTGGTCGTCCAGATGGACGCCGACTGGTCACACGACCCGGCCGTCCTGCCCGCGCTCGTCGCGCCGATCGCCGGCGGCGCCGCGGACCTCGTGATCGGGTCGCGCTACACGCCCGGCGGCGGGGTGACGGACTGGGGCCTGGCGCGCCGCCTGATCTCGCGCGGCGGCTCGATCTTCGCCCGGACCCTGCTGGGCCTGGGTCCACACGACCTGACCGGCGGCTTCAAGGCCTGGCGGGCCGCCACCCTGGCCGAGCTGGCGTTCGAGGGCATCCACGCCGGCGGCTACGTCTTCCAGATCGAGATGACCTACCGGGCAACGCGCGACGAGGCCAGGGTGACCGAGATCCCGATCACGTTCCGAGACCGGCGCGTGGGCCAGTCCAAGATGTCGCGTCGCATCGTGGTCGAGGCGCTGATCGTCGTGCTCCAGCTTCGTTGGGACGAGCTGCGCGGCCGCGTGCCGCGTCGTGAGCCCCGTCGCACGGGGTGAGGCTCGGCGGCCCCCCGCCATCCACGCGGGACGGCGGCCGCCCGCCCTCGCTCGGCGTTCGCGTCATCCTCGACGCGCGGCCGCTCCAGGACCCGGACCGCTCGCCGACGACCGCCGCCTACCTCGCGGGTCTGCTCGAGGCGTTCGACGCGACGCCGCTGGCCGGCGAATCGTTCGTCTTCCTGCTCCAGGCTGACCTTCCCGACCCGACCGCGCAATACACCCGACTGGCGGTCGTGGGCCGGCGCCTCCTGCCGCCCACCCGCCTGCTGCGCAGCGGCGCCCTGGCCATCGACCCGTTCATCCTGCGCGGCGCGTCGCTGGGGGCGGCGTGGCGGGCCGAGCGGAGCGGGGCCGCAGGTGCCGTCTTCCACGCGGCTGGTGGTGCCGTCCCGGTGCCGGTCCTGTCGTCCGTGCCATCGGTCGTGACCCTGCTCGATCTCGCGGCCTGGGAGCTTGCCGATGCGTTCCAGCGCGGGACGGCTGCCCGGTTCGGCCAGCGGCTCCGGGCCCGGCTGCTGCGCGACGTGGCAGCGGTCGTGGTGGGCTCGCCCGAGGTCGCGCGGGCGGCCCGGCGCCACCTCCGGATCCGGCGCGACCGGCTGCGGGTCGTCCCGCTGGCGCCGCGAGCCGCGTTTCGCGGACCGTTCGACCCGGGGGTCGCCCAGCGCGAGCGGGCGCGCCTGGGCCTGCCGGACCGCTATCTCGTGTACGCGGGGCGGTTCGACGCGCGGCACGACGTGGGCACGCTGGTCGATGCGCTGCTCGAGCTCGCCGCGGCCGGCCGCCCGCGACGGCTGCGTGCGGCCGTGCCATGGCCGCCCCGGGTCCTCCTGGTCGACGCGTCGCCGGACGACCGGGCGGCGCTCGCTCGCGCCGCGGGACGGGCCGGGGTGGGCGACGCGCTGACCTATGCACAGCGGCTCGCGCCTGAGCGCCTGGCCGCGCTGGTGGCCGGTGCCCGGGCGGCGCTGCTGCCGGTCGTGTCGGAGTCCACCGGGCTGCCCGCCCTGGACGCGCTGGCCGCCGGGACGCCGGTGATCGCCTCGGCGGTGGGACCGCTGCCGGGGATCGTGGGCTCGGCCGGGATCCTCGTCGAGCCGCGCGATCCACGGTCGCTGGCCCGCGCCCTCGCCACCGTCTGGGCCGACGACCGGGTCCACGGGGCGCTCGCGGCAGCCGCCAGGGCGCGGTCGTCCGGCCTGTCGCGCACGTGGCTCGACGTCGCCGCGGAGACACGGGCGGTCTACGCGGAGATGGGCGTCACCGAACGCTAGTCGCGGACGGTCATCCGGCGCCGACCCGGACCGTCGTCCCGTTCGGGACGACCTGCACGAAGGTCTGTCCGATCGTGAGGCTGACCGGCCGCCCGGCCTCGTCCAGCAGCCTGGTCGGCGCGTCGAACGAATCCTTGCGCCAGGTGCCCTCGATCGTCCGCCCGTTCGTCGCGATCAGCGCCCGGCCCGATCCCACGACGTCGGCCTCGAGCCGGCCCTTCTCCGGATGGCCGTCATCGAGCGGCCGGAACGGGACGTACAGCACCACCACGTTCGATGGCGCTACGGCCTCGCCGTCGACCGGGTCGATCTGCGGCGATGCGCCCGTCACGGAGCGTATCCAGCGGTTGGTCGGCCGGTCGTAGGCGTAGCTCACGGTGTTGTAGTCGTACGGCACGCGGATCGTCGCCCCGGCCGGCCGGACATCGAGCGGCGCATCGGGCTCGAACTGCCAGGCACCTTCGACCTCCGTGGGGATGGCGCCCAGCCGGAACCCCGCCTCGCGCAGCCGCGCGCCCTCGGTGTACGCGTTGTGCGGTGCTTCCCGGGCGGCGATCCGAAAGATGTAGTCCGGTCCCCAGTCGAGCTCGTCGACGTCGTAGACGACCTCGCCGCCGCCACGCTCGGCCAGGAGCTCGCGGGCCTGCGGCGAGCCGCCGACACGCGCGAAGACGCTGCGCCATTCGGCGGCCCAGGCGACGAAGTACAGGCGGGCGCTGCGCACCGGGCCGATGAGGCCCGGGAGCTCGTCCTGGAACAGCAGCAGGTAGCGCGGGATGCCGCTCTCGGCCGGTGCATGCCAGACCACCGCGGCGGCGTTGAGGCCGGACTGCGGGCGCGCTCGGGGGTGGTCGTCGACCATGACCGCGAGCACGGGCTGCGTGGCGAGGTCGCGGCTCACCAGGCGGCCCGTGAGCGGCGCCTGGACGAACGCGGCTGTCGGGCTCGGCGTCGGCTTGGGCGTCGGCGTCGGCGTGGGCGTGGGCGTGGGCGTGGGCGACGGGGTGGGCCGGGCGGTCGGCGTGGGCCGCGGGGTGGGCCCGGGCGTGGCCGATGGGCTGGCGGAGGACCCCGCGCCGGTGCCGGTCAGGCCATCGATCGGCAGCATGGGCAGCGCCAGCCCGGTCGCGATCCCGGCGACCAGGATGGCGATCGTCACGCCGACGGCACGGCGGCGGCTGATCGGCGTGACGGGCTGCTGTGACATGTGACGGTTGGAGTCCACTGGCAGCGCGATCTGCGCCTGGCCCGAGCATACGGGACACCGTCGCGACGAGGGTCGTCCAGATGGCCCATCCGGGGAGGCGCATGGTTCACGGGCCGGGGGCGGTGGGCAACGCCCGGAAGGGGACGGGCGCGGTAGGCTGTGCTCACGGGTGTCGCCGGCCGGTGCGACGTCCCCGCGAGGAGGAGCGACCGATGGTCCTGCGGAAGGACGACCGCCCGAAGACCGATCTGTCCGGAGCCGAGGACGCCGCCGCAGCCGAGGCGGCGGCGGAGGCGCCAGCCGGGCGGGAGCCCGCGGCCAAGGGTGCGCCCCGGGTTCGTCGTCCGCAGGCGCGCACGACACCCGCAGCCCCGGAGCCCGCCGAGGCCCCCGAGGCCATCGAGGCCGGTGACGGTCCCGCGGAGGTCGCGAGCGCGCCACCGGAACCGGCGGATGCGTCGCCACCCAGGGCCAGCCAGACGCCGTGGTCGACACCACCCAGCGCGTCAACCCCGGATCGCGCCGTCGTGAGCGGCGGCCGTCCCGAGGCGACGGCAACGACGCTCGAGGTCAGCCGAGGTGGAATCGGCCGGGCGAGCGCCCGCGATGTCAGCGTGTCCATGGGCGGGATCGGCTTTGCCCGGGCGGACCGGGTGACGGTCGAGCTGGGCGGCATCGGCGCCGCGGTCGCCGGCCAGGTCGAGGTGCGCCAAGGCGGCGTCAACGCGATCCTCGCCCGCGAGGTGCAGGTCGAGCAGGCAATCGTCCAATCGGTCGTCGCCCTCAACGCCGAGTTCCGGGAGGGCGCGAACGTCTTCATCCTGCTCGCGGGCCGGGTTGCCGGCAACGTCCGGCCGGTGCTCGACTGGCGCGGCGGCCTCGCGCTTGGCGCCGCGTTCGGGCTGGTCGTGGGGCTGCTCCGCCGCTGGCGCGCGTGACGGATCCTGCGATCGACCCAACGGCGGACGTGGCCGACGACGTCGCGATCGGGGACGGCGTGTCGATCGGTGGGCGGGCGCGTGTCCGTCCCGGGGTGCAGCTGGGCGACGGCGTCGTGGTGGGTCGCGATGCGCTGGTCGACGCCGGGGTGACGATCGGCGACGGGAGCACGGTCCACGACCGGGCCCTGGTGTACTCGGGGGCCACGATCGGGCGGCGGGTCTTCGTGGGTCCGGGCGCCATCGTCACCAACGAGCGCTATCCGCGCGCCGTCAGGACCACCGCGGAGGTCACGGCCGGGGCGCCGGATCCGTCCGTCGTGATGAACGATTCGTCGACGATCGGCGCGGGAGCCGTCATCGTGGCGGGCGTCGAGATCGGGCGGTTCGCGATGGTCGGCGCCGGCGCCATCGTCACGACCCACGTGCCTTCCCACGCGCTCGTGGCCGGCAACCCCGCGCGGCGGCTGGGCTGGATGTGCGCCTGCGGACGTCGGCTGGTCGACGCGAACGGCGATCCGGCACCGGCCGAGCCCGCCCAGTACGCGCAGAACACGGGCCTGTCGTGTCCGCACTGCGGCCGCGTGTACCGCTACGTGCCGGACGCCGACAGCCTCGAGGAGCGCAGCGGCCCGCGGCCCGGCGCTCCGGCGTGATGTCCGCCCGGGGCTGACCGTGCGCGTCACCATGGTCGCGGCGAATACCGTTGAACATGACTCGCGGCTCCGGCGTTCCGCGTGGGCACTGGCGGGCGACGGGCACACGGTCACGATCGTCGGGTTCGCCGCGCCGGGGCTGCCCGCGGAGGAGCGGCTGGGCGAGCGCGTGCTCGTCCGCCGGATCGCCCTCGACCGGCGCGTCTCGTCCGCGTTCCGGCCGATCCCGGTCGGGGTCCGGTTCCGCCTCGCGCGGCTGCTGGGGATCGAGCCGGCGGCGGTGGTCCTGGCGCCGGATTCGAGGCCCGGTGTGCGGCGGATCCCGGCGCTGATCCGGCGCGTGACCGAGATCGTGGCCAACCTGCGGCGTACCGGACCGTGGCGCGAGTTGGTGCTCGCCAGCGCCCCCGACACGGACGTGTTCCACGCCAAGGCGCTCGTCGCGCTGCCCGTCATCCGTGGCGCAGCCCGCCGGAGGGGTGCCCGCTTCGTGTACGACGTGGCCGATTTCCACACTGAGGCGGCGCGCCTGTCGCGGATGCCCGGCCCTGTCCGCCGTCTCATCCGGCGAGCCGAGCGGCGCTGGGTCCGCGAGGCCAGCGGGCTGACGGCGGTCTCGGAGGCGGTCGCCGCGGAGGTCGTGCGTCGCTACGACGTGGGTCCGCCGGCGATCCTGCTCAACGCCCCGTTCGCGTGGCGGCCGGACGAGCCCGGGCCGCCGCTCGACGATGGTCGCCTCCGGACTGCCGCCGGGCTGCCGTCGGAACGCTCCCTCCTCCTGTACCAGGGCGGCCTGTCCGTGGATCGCGGGATCGAGGAGCTCATCGCGGCGCTCGACGAGCCGCCGCTGGCCGGCCGTGACATGGCGGTCGTGCTGCTCGGCTTCGGGCGCCTCCGCACGGCGCTGGTGGCCGAGGCTGCGAGGCGCCCGGGCCGGCTCGTCGTCCTCGACCCGGTGCCGCCCGAAGAGCTGGTGGGCTACACCGTGGGGGCGGACGTGTCGTACGTGGGCCAGCCGCCGCGGACGCTCAACCAGCGCCTGAACCTGGCGAACAAGCTGTTCGAGAGCCTGATGGCCGGCGTCCCGGTGGTCGTGGCCCATGGTACGGAGCACTGCCGGTTCGTCAGCCGCGAGGCCGTGGGGGCCTGCGCCGACATCGACCGGCCGGCGGCCGTGGCGGCCGCGCTCGCGCGCCTGCTCGACGCCCCGGCGGGGGAGCGCGCACGGCTGCGCGCCCACTGCCGGACGCTCGCGCTGGAGCAGTTCACCTGGGAGCGCCAGCAGACCGGGATCGTGGAGCTGTACCGCCGGCTGGCCGCAGGGCGCGAGCCCGCGGCATGAGGATCAACGTGGTCCTCAACAACCCGTTCGTGACCGATTCGCGGAGCTGGAAGATCGCCCGGTCGGCGGCCGCCGCGGGTCACGAGACGACGGTCCTGGCCCGCACCGGCCCTGACCTGCCGGCCCGCGAGGAGCGCGACGGCTTCACGATCCTGCGTCTCGAGCAGCCCCGCGTCCTGGGCTGGCTGCCGGTGGCGACCCTGTCGGGCGGCGGCGACGACCGCTCGGCCCGCAGCCTGCCGGCCAGGGCACGCCGGGTCATGCGCGAGAGCGCCGGGCGGGTCACCCAGGCTGCCCGCTACCTCGTCGTGAACCGCGCCTGGGCCAACGCATGGTCGACGGTCACGCCGCCGGCGGACATCTGGCAGTCCGAGGGGCTGGTGACGCTGCCGCTCACGATCGCCCTCGCCCGGCGCCACGGGGGTCGGGTGGTCTACGACTCGCGCGACATCCACGTGGAGAGCGGCCGCTTCGCCCGGCTGCCGGGCCCGTGGCGCTCGATCCTGCGCGCCCAGGAGCGGCGCTGGGTGCAACGCTGCGACGCGATGGTCACGGTCAGCGACGTCTACGCCGACGCGCTCCACCGGACGCTCGGCGTGCGGGCCGCGGCCATCGTCATGAACTGCCCCCCGCTGTGGTCGCCGCCGGATCCGCGGCCGCGACGGTTCCACGAGGAGCTGGGGCTGGGCGAGGAGCTGCGGGTGGTCCTGTATCTCGGCCAGGTGGCGCCGGGCCGTGGCGTCGAGGAGCTGGTCGAGGCCATCGGGTACGTGGACCGGGCCGTGCTGGTCGTCGCCGGCTGGGGCTCGCGCTACGAGGCCATCCGCCTGCTCGCGGCGAGCAGCCCGAACCGGGATCGGGTCTTCCTCGTCCCTGGCGTTGACCCTGGGGAGATCCCCCTGGTCACGGCGTCCGCCGATGTCGCGGCGATGCCGGTCCACGGGACGACGCTCAACCACCGCCTCAACACGCCCACCAAGCTGTTCGACGCGCTGGGCGCCGGGACACCGGTCGTGGCCAGCGATCTGCCGGCCATGGCCGCGATCGTCCTCGCGTCCGGCGCCGGCGTCGTGTGCGACCCGTCGGACCCGGCCGACATCGCCCGGGCAATCCGGGACGTGGTCGATGCGCCGCCGGAGCGCCGCCGCGCGTTCCAGCAGGCGGGTCTGCGTGCCGCCCGCGAGCGCTACAACTGGGAGCAGCAGGCGGCGATCCTGCTCCGCCTGTACGAGTTGCTGGTGACTCCCTAGTGTCCCGCGCCCGAAGTCGCTTGCGGCTTGCGCACGACCACGTGGAAGAAGTTCCGGGACAGGTCCCAGCGGGCGTAGCGTCCCAGGATGCCCTCGAACCGCCGGTAGAACGGCTCGTCGAACGCGGACTCGCTGAAGCGCATGGCGAGGAACTCGAAGCCGATGCGCAGGAAGTGGTTCTCGTACTGGGCCCAGGCCAGCCGGTTGACCCACGACGCCCCGGCCACCTTGCGGTCGCGACGGGCGAAGTACTCCCGGAAGACGTCGTCATCGAACAGGAGGTGGGGCCACGGGAAGTAGACATCGTGGTAGAGGTGCGATGCCATGGGGCCCTGGTGGAGATTGGCCATGATATAGGCGATGCCGCCCGGCTTCAGACCCGGTAGAGCTCGCGGAGCGCGGCGTGCGGGTGGACCACGTGCTCGAACACCGAGAAGCTGATGATCCGGTCGAAGTGATCGGCCGGAAAGGGCCGCTCAACGGCCAGATCGGCCATGACGAACCGTGTGCGCTCGTCGGCCAGCACGGACCAGGCATGCCGCTCGGCGATGTCGACACCGGTCGCCTCCGCGCCGAAGTGGTGGGCGAGGTACCAGACCTCGTAGCCCGAGCCGCAGCCGAATTCGAGCACCCGCTGGCCGGCCAGCCCGATCGACTGGTGGATGTGGTCCAGCCGCTGGCGGGCCTTGTCCGATCGCGAGGCCGCATCCCGTCCGGGAGGCTTCGGGACGATCGGCTTGCCGGCGTACTGCGCGTTCAGCGCCTCGAACAGGTCGACGTCGAACGCCGCCGGTGCCGGCGTCATGTGGTCCGCGCCGGAGCGGATGAACCCGTGCGGGTCGTCGATGAGCGGCGCCTGCGGCCACTCCCCCGTGACCGGCGGCGGGGCGGGCGACAACCGGTACGCCGCGGGCAGGACGCCGCGCCGCCCGGCGGCGGTCACCCGCGTCCGCTCCGATCGGAAGAGCAGCGCATCGAGGCGACGGGCGGCGCTCACGACGGGGGGCCTGGCGATCGGCAATGCATCAAGGCTGGTCCGGAGCCTTCGCCGCAGGTTCGGGTTCCGGGCCGCCCGGCGCAGGGGGCCCACGCTCAGCGGCCGTCCGCCCGGGTCGCCGGCGCGCCCGGAGTGGGCGAGGAGAAGCGCTCGGCCTCCGCCTCGGCCAGCAGCTTGCGCTCGTTCACGCGATCGCGGTAGAGCCGCACGATCTCGGCCGGCGGGCCCTCGCGGATGATCTGACCCCGCTCCACGAGGATCGCCCGGTTGCAGAACTCGGTGACGTAGGTCAGGTCGTGGGTGACCAGGACGATCGCCTTGGCTTTCTCGATGAGCTCGCGGACGCGGGCCTGCGAGCGGGCCCGGAACGTCTGGTCGCCCGTGCCCAGCACCTCGTCCAGCAACAGGATGTCCGGGGTGATCGCGGTCGCGATCGCGAACCCGAGGCGGGCCTTCATGCCGGTCGAGTAGGTCTTGACCGGCGCGTCGATGAACGGGCCGATGTCGGCGAACTCGATGATCGAGGGGGTGATGGCCGTCATCTCGCGATGGTCGATGCCCAGGAATGCCGCGACGAGATCGATGTTGTCCCGGCCGGACAGCTCCTGCTCGAAGCCCGCGCCCAGGGTGAGCAGGGTGGACACGCGGCCTTCCGTGCGGATCTCGCCCTCGGTGGGCTCGAGGATCCCGGACAGGGCCAGCAGCAGGGTCGACTTGCCGGCGCCGTTGGGACCGATGACCGCCAGCGACTCGCCGTGCTCCAGCCGGAAGCTCACGTGACGGAGCGCCCAGAAGTGGCGGGGCGCATCGTCCTCGCGCCGGAAGAACGAGGGTAATGAGCCCTTGATCGTGGTCCGTCGGGTCAGGCGCAGGTTGTAGCGGATGCCCAGGTCGCGGACGTCGATCGCGGGATCCCCGGCCCGGGCGTCGGGCTCGGCGGAGATGGTCGGTGCATCCGGGACGGTGGGCGCGGGCGGATCCGTCGTGGCGGTCACGAGAGGATCCGGGCGAAGGCGGGCTCCACCCGCTTGAACAGCGCCACCGAGCCGCCAAGCAGGACCACCGAGACGACGAGCAGGCCCAGCAGGCCCAGCCAGTCCGGCGGCCCCATGCCCCAGGTCACCGCGCGGTACGCCTCGAAGAGATGGGCGAAGGGATTGAGCAGCAGGATGGGCCGGGCCCAGTGATCCTGCGGGATGAACGCGTACTCGCCGTTCAGCGTCCACAGACCGGGCGACAGGTAGAACCACAGCCGGACGATGTGGCGCATGACGTTGCCGACATCGCGGTAGAAGGTGTTGAGGGCGCCGAGCGCGATGCCCAGCGCGAGCGTGAAGACGTACTGGACCACGGCAATCACCGGGATCAGGAGCACCCACGGCGTCAGCCGGTGCAGGAAGAACAGGTACACGATGCCCAGCGCGATCAGGCCGATCGCGAAGCTCACCGTGCCGGCGCTGACCGCGGCCATCGGCAGGACGATCTTGGGGAACTGGATCTGGCGGATTAGGCTCTGCCGGTTCACCACGGACTGAGTGGCATCGTTGAGCGTCGTGGCGAACCACTTCCAGGGCAGCACCGCGGCGAACAGGAACAGCGGGTAATCCGGCGTTGCCCGCTGGAAGATCACGCTCACCAGCACCACGTAGACGGCCATCTGGAGGAGCGGGTCGAACACCCACCAGAGCTGTCCGAAGATCGTGTCGGCGTGGGTCCGCTTGAGATCCGCCCCCACGAGGTAGCGGATCAGCCGGCGGCGGTCGATCAGCTCGCGGAGCCCCTGCCGCGCGAGCGCCAGCGGACCCGGACGGTTGGACGGAACCCGAGGCGTGCTGAGCGCCTCCGACGACGTCGAGGTCATGGGCGGCACGAGGGTAGCACTGTCCGTGCGCGCTCCGGCAGGGTCATCCGGGCACCGCCTGTGGCGCGCGGACGCGGCCCACGATGGCCTGGGCCAGGTCCGCCGACAGACGCGCCGGGTCATGGGCCTCGGCGACGCGGCGCGCCGCCTGCCGCGCCTCGGGCGTGCGCAGTGCTTCGGCCCCGATGAGCGCGTCCAGCAGCCCGTCGTCGTCGTTCGGGTCGAACGTCAGGCCGGCACCCGGGGCGATCGTCTCGGCGATGCCGCCGACGGCCGGGGCGACCACCGGCACGCCGAACGTGAAGGCCAGGAGGAGAACGCCCGAGTTGAGCGATCGGAGGTACGGCAGCACGACGATGTCGGCGGCGTGGAGGAAGAGCTGCATCTGGTCGGCCGGGATGGTCCGCGGGTGGATCAGCACGAACGGGTGGCTCTCGCAGCGCTCGAGGAAGCGATCGGCCGCACCAGCCTTGTCCGGCAGGCCGGCCACGAGCAGCTGGCGCCGCCCGGGCAGGCGGGTCGAGATGGCGTCGAATGCCTCGAGCAGCCGGTCCGTGCCCTTGTAGGGCTTGATCGCGCCGAGCAGCGCGTACACCGTCTCGTCGGCTTCGAGCCCCAACTCCCAGCGCGCCTGCTCGCGGGTCAGCGAGTCGAGATACGCGCCGCGATAGCTGGGATGCGCGACGTGGACGATCTTCTCGTCCGGGATCGAGAACCACTCGGCAACGGCCTGCTGGGTGTTCGACGAGAGCACGTGCACGAACGTCGCGCGGTCGACGATGCCCTGCTGGAGGGCGGCTTCGAGCGCCGGTCGCCGTGCGTCGTGCGGGATCGCGTTGTGGACGGTCCAGCCGACGTGTCCGCCGGCACTGCCGAACCGGTCGAGCCGGCGGAGGAAGCCATCGAGCGCGGCGCGGGCGTCGAGCTCGGTCCCGGCGGCCTCCAGGATCCTGTTCGTCCAGTGCAGGTGCAGCACGAGCGGCACACCGGCCGATCCGGCGAGCGCCTGGAGCACGTCCAGACCGTCGAGGTCGAAGAGCGGCACCGGCGCGACGCCGTGCCGCCAGGCATGGCCGTACAGGAGCGACTGGTAGGGGTTGACCCGTGCGATGGGGTGATACGCGAGCAGTACGGGCTCCGGGTGCCCCAGCGCCTCCACGTGGCGGAGCGCGGCGACGGCGTCGGGGACGATCGCCCGCGGGTCCGGCGCCCGTCCGCGCAACGTGCCGATCAACGCACCGGGCTCGCGCTCGACCCGCGACCCGGGGCGTCCCAGCGCTCGAGCAGCTCGGCGTACACGTCGCGGTAGCGGTCACCGTTGCGGGACCACGTCCGCTCGGCGAGGACCCACGCTCTGCCGGCATCACCCAGCCGGCGGCCCAGCTCCGGGTTGTCCATGAGCCGCTCGAGCTCATCGGCGAGCGACGCGGGATCGTCCACCCGGAAGGCCAGGCCGCGCTCGCCGGGCGCGGCGACCTCGACGAGCGCCGGCAGCTCCGAGACGACCAGCGGCTTGGCCATCGCCATCGCCTCGAAGGGCTTGAGCGGCGTCACGAACCGGGCCGCGCGGTCGTTGCGGCGCGGAACGACGAACGCGTCCAGCAAGGCGTAGTGGGCGCGGACCTCGGCGTGCGGCACGCTGCCCGTGAAGTGCACCGCCGATCGCGCGCCGGAGTGCCGCGCGATCGCCTCGAGCTCCTCGCGCCGCCGGCCGTCGCCCACGATCAGGCAGGCCACCCGCCGGCCGCGCTGCAACAGCCGGGCGGTGGCCTCGATGAGCAGCTCCTGGCCCTCGCGGGGATGGTCGAGGTTGCTGACGTAGCCGAACACCATGCGGCCCTCGAGACCGTAGCGGCGCACCAGCTCCGGGTCGCGCTCGGCCGGCTGGAAGGCGTCCGGGTCGACGCCGTTGGGCATGAGGTGGATTCGCTCGAGCGGCACGCCGCGGGACGCGATGTCCTGGCGCATCGCCTCGGCGATCGTGATGACCACGTCGGCCGCCTGCATGCACCGGTTCTCGGTCTCGAACCGGCGCCGGTAGTGCTCGCCCAGCTCCGCCCGCTCCGGGTCACCGGACCACGTCGTCTCGAAGAACGAGCGGACCTCGTACACAAGCGGCCGGGCGAGGTGGTCGCGCAGCGCCCGTCCCACGAGCGCGGTCTCGAAGCCGCGGAACCCGGACGACGCGTGGATGATCGCCGGGCGCTCGCGCTGGGCGACCTTGGCGGCCAGCCAGGCGTAGTCGGTCAGCTGCCGGTCGAGCGGCGCGTCGAGGGGATGGCCCGGCCCCAGGTCGAGCCGGTGGTGGACCACGCCGTCGAGCGTCTCGGCGACCGGGAAACGCTCCACGCCGTCCTTGCGGGGGAACCCCAGCGACGTGACGACGAACGGCTCGAGCCCCGAGTCGAGCTGGCTCTGGAGCGTGTAGCGGCTGCGCATCGTGAAGCCGTTCTGGTGGTACGGGAGGGACTCCTTCAGCAGGTGCATCACCGTCCGCGGGTTGCGCGGGCTGATCGGCCGGGCCGGGCCGGGGATCGTCGGCAGCCAGCGTGCGTCCGTCTCCACGAGCCGGCCCAGCCAGCCCCGCTCGAGCTCGAGCAGGCGCGGATCGTCGCGCAGCCGGCGCATGCGGCCGATCGTCCGCACGGCGTCGGTCAGCTCGCCCTGCCGGCCCAGGATGTCCCGGCGCAGGGACAGCGCCTTGAAGCTGTTCGGATGAGTTTGCAACACGGCATCCACGCGCTCGAGGGCGCTGTCGTAGTCAGCCTCCATGAACGCGCTGCGGGCGCGGCGCCAGGCGGCCGGTGATACGAACGGCTCGTCCACACGCTGCAAGCCTTCGCCGGGCCGCCGTGGAGCCGGCACCGTGCGTCCGGTTACCAGACCCCAGATGCCCCGGATCGCCCACATGAGCGCCTCGTCGCGGGGTGGCGGCAACCGGTCCGCGAGCCGCCGAACGGCGCCGCGCAGCGCACCGCGAACGCGGCCCACGGGCGGACGCCCGGTGCGCGGGACGCGCGCGATCACCTCAGCCATCTTCGGGGGCGCTCATCCCCACGAGGATACGCGGCCGTCCCCTCGGACCGCCTTTCAGCGGCGTCGCGCGGCGGCCTCAGACCGCGCCAAGCCGCCGATACAGCTCGTAGTAGCGCACGCCGTTCTGTCGCCACGTCCGATTGGCGGTCACCCACTCCCGTGCGCGGCGGCCCAGCCGGCGGCGGGCCTCGGGGTCGTCGAGGAGTGGCTCGACGGTGTCGGCCAGGCTGATGGCGTTCTCCGGATCGAACACGAGCCCGGTCTCGCCCTCGGTGACGATCTCGCGCAGCGCATCGACGCCGCTGACCACCAGGGCCCGCTCGAGCGCCATGGCCTCGTACGGCTTGAGCGGCGTGACGAGGTGGCTCACCCGGTCCGCCGTTCGAGGGACGACGAAGACGTCGATGAGCGAGTAGTACGCGGCCACGTCGGCATGCGGGACGCGTCCGGTGAAGAGGACGGTCCCGTCGTCGAGGCCGCTGGCGCGCGCCTGCGCCTCAAGCTCACCACGCTCGTCCCCGTCGCCGACGAGCAGGACCCGGACCGGTTGACCTCGGTCGCGGAGCAAGGCAGCTGCCTCGATCAGGTAGCGGATGCCCTCGAACCGCGCGAAGGTCGACACGTAGCCCAGGACGGGCACGCTATCCGGCAGGCCCAGCCGGGCGGCGAGCTCGTCATCGCGCGGCTGCGGGTTGAAACGGTCGACGTCGACGGCATTCGGGACCAGGTGGATCCGCTCGCCCGGCACGCCCCTCGCCACGAGCTCCTCGCGCATCGACCCGGAGAGGGTCACGATCGCGTCCGCCGCGAGGCAGGCAGCCGTCTCGGCCGCCCGGTAGCGCTGGTACCAGTCGGAGGCGGCGGGCGCCTCGTCCGAGAGGCCCTGGCGCGTCAGCCAGCTCTCCTCGAGGAATCCGCGCACCTCGTAGACCACCGGCAGCCCGTGCCGTTCGCGCAGGGCGAAGGCCGCCTGCGCGTTCTGGAAGTGACTGGCGGCATGGAGCACCGCCGGCTTGAGCCGCGTCACCAGCCGATCGGCCTCGCGAGCCGTGCGCTCGACCGTGCTGGCGGGACCACGCCAGCGATCGAAATCGGGCGCGAGACGGTGATAGGAGATGCCGTCCACGTCATCCAGCCGCGCTGCGCCGCGGGGGCCCTCGTTGGCGGGGAAGCCGGCCTGGGTCGCGACGAAGGGGTCGAGCCCGGCCTCGCGCTGGGCCAGCGCGATCGACTGCGTGCGAACGGTGTAACCGGACTGCCGGTAGGGCAGGGAGTTCGTGACCAGGTGCAGGACGCGCCCGGGCGCCGTCCTGAGGGCGCGGCGGCTGACCGCGAGCGCCGGCCTCCAGCCCGGCTCGAGGACGCGCAGCACGCTCTCGGCGCGCCGTTCGATCGCGGGCAAGGCAGGGCTGCGGACGCCGGCGCGGCGGGCGCGGCCGGCCAGCTCGGCCGCCTCGGCATACCGCTCGCGGCGGTACGCGACGTCCGCTCGGAGCGCGAGCGCGCCGGGCACGCCGGTCAGCTCCGGGTCGAGCTGGTGAAGGACGGTCTCCGCGACGATGACCTCGTCGATGGCCAGGGCGCCGCGGGCGAGCGCGAGGCGGGTCGCCGTGCCGGTCCCGGGCTCGCCGGCGGTCGCCACCGCCCGTTCCAGTGCCTCGGTCCGCCGGCCGCGGACGGCCTCGCCGACGAGGCGAATCGCCGCCCCCGGACCGCGCCCCGTCGAGGCCAGGACGAGCGCCGTGCCGGTCACCCGGTGGGTCCGGGGCGGGAGCGCCGCGAGCCCGCGGGCGATGGCCTTGAGCGGCTGGGCGCGGAGGCGACGCCAGCCGACCGGGATGCGCCGAACGACGGCGATCAGCCTCCTCACTTCATACTCTCCCGGGTGCCGGGGCGCGGACGGACCGTGCCGGCGCCGGCTGGATCGGGAGACATGGCCGGGACCGTAGCACACGTCGTCGGCGCCAGACCGAACTTCATGAAGGCCGCACCTGTCATCCGGGCGCTCGAGGCCCGGGGGGTCCCGCAGACGGTGATCCACACAGGCCAGCACTACGACGCGGCGATGTCGGACGTCTTCTTCCGCGACCTGGGCCTGCCCGAGCCGGATCTCAACCTGGGCGTGGGCTCGGGCTCGCATGCCGCACAGACGGCGGCCTTGATGATCGCGCTCGAGCAGGCGTTCGAGGAGCTCCGGCCCGGTCTGGCGGTCGTCTACGGCGACATCAACTCGACGGTTGCGGCGGCGCTCGTCGCGGCCAAGCTGCTCGTGCCGCTGGCCCACGTGGAGGCCGGGCTGCGCAGCTGGGACGACACGATGCCCGAGGAGGTCAACCGCAAGGTCACGGACCTGCTCTCGGAGCTCCTGTTCGTCACTTCCCCCGAGGGCATCGACAACCTCGCCGCCATGGGCGTGGCGTCGGACCGGACCCATCTCGTGGGCAACCCGATGATCGACACGCTGCTGGCCAACATGGCGCGCTTCGAACCTGACCGGGTGCGAGCCGAGCTGGGGCTGGCTGACGGACCATACGCGGTCGCGACGCTCCACCGGCCGGCCAACGTCGACACGCCCGAGGCCGCCCGCCGGCTCGTGGCGATGATCGACGGCGTCACCCGGCTGGTGCCGCTGGTCCTGCCCCTCCATCCGCGCGGCCGGCCCATGCTCGAGGCGGCCGGACTCCGTTCCTCGGACCGGCTGCGGGTCGTCGATCCGCTGGGCTACGTCGACTTCATCTCGCTCGTCCGCGGCGCGAGCCTCGTGCTGACGGACAGCGGCGGCATCCAGGAGGAGACGACGATCCTGGGCGTCCCGTGTCTGACCGTGCGGCCCAACACCGAGCGGCCCATCACGATCTCGCATGGCACGAACCGGCTGGTGGAGCCCGCTGCCGTCGTGCCGCTCGTCCGTGAGGTGCTCGCGGGAGGCGTCGCGCGCCCGACCGATGGGCCGCCGTTGTGGGACGGCCGCGCCGGGGATCGGATCGCCGAGATCATCGAGGGCTGGCTGGTTGGCCGCCCGCTGAGCGGCACGCCGACGCGTCGCTGACCGCCCGTACCACGTTCGTTCATGCCGCAAGCGCGAACGGCCTGGCGAGGCGTGGAATCAGGCCCCGACGGGGCGGCGGCTCCTCGAGTGGGTGGACCGCGACGGGTCGCGGGAGCTGTTCACGCTGTCCGTGCTCGCGATCGCCATCGGGATCGCGTTCGCGGCCTTTGCCGTGTTCGGCGTCTCGTTCGCCCTGGGGGCCTTCCTGGCCGGGATCGTGCTGAACGAGTCGGAGATCAGCCACCGGGCCGCCGAGGACGCCCTGCCGCTCCGGGATGCCTTCGCGGTGCTCTTCTTCGTGTCCGTCGGCATGCTCATCGACCCCGGATTTCTCGTTCGTCAGCCGCTCGCGATCGTGCTCGTGACCCTCCTCATCGTGGTCGGCAAGGCGGTTGCGGCGTTCCTCATCGTGGCCGCGCTGCGGCGACCGGTCCGCATCGGGCTGACCGTCGCGGCTGCGCTGGGCCAGGTGGGCGAGTTCTCCTTCATCCTGGCCACCCTCGCCCTGACGCTGGGGCTCATCCCGGACGACGCGTTCCAGCTGGTCGTTGCCGGGGCGCTCGCGTCGATCACGCTCAACCCCTTCCTCTTCCGGGTCATCGACCCGGCGGTGGCGTGGTTCAACGAACGGCCGGCGTTGCTCCGGCTCGTGGAAGGTGACGCTCCGCGGGCCGACCGGGCGGCGGCCTCGCGGTAGACTCTGCCGCGGCGCCATGGGCGGCGGCGCTGCGCAACGGCCTTTGCCGCCCGGCCGGACCCGGAGGACACGTGACCCAGGATCGACGCGTGGCAGTCATCGGGCTGGGGTACGTGGGGCTGCCACTGGCGATCAGCTTCACCGAGGCCGGTCTCGACGTCGAGGGCATCGACGCGTATCCGCCCCGGGTCGGGGAGCTGAACCGCGGCGACTCGCCCATTGACGACGTCAGCGACGAGCGGCTGGCGGCGGCCCTCGAGCGCGGTCTGCGGGTGGTGGCGCCCGACGACGCGAGACCCGGCGACGCGGACGCCATCTTCGTCTGCGTCCCCACGCCGATCACGTCGACCAAGGATCCGGACCTGGGCCCGGTCCTCTCCGCCGCGCGCTACATCTGCGAGCACGTCCGGAAGGGCCAGCTCGTCGTCCTCCAGTCGACGACGTTCCCCGGCACGACGACCGGCCAGTTCAAGACGGTCATCGAGACCAGCGGTCTGCGCGCCGGCGAGGACTTCGACCTCGCCTTCGCCCCGGAGCGGGTCAATCCCGGCGATCCGGCGAGCGCCTCCAAGCAGATCCCGCGCCTGGTCGGCGCGACCACCCCGCTGGCCACGACCCGGGCGGCCAACCTCCTTCGCAACATCAATGACAACGTCGTCGAGATGTCCTCGCCCGATGCCGCCGAGTTCGCCAAGCTGCTCGAGAACGTCTTTCGCAACATCAATATCGCGTTCGTGAACCATCTCGCGCTGCTGTGTGAGCGGATGGGCCTCGACGTCTGGGAGGTCATCGACGGCGCGGCGACGAAGCCGTTCGGGTTCATGAAATTCACACCCGGGCCCGGCGTCGGCGGGCACTGCATCCCGGTCGACCCGTACTACCTGTCGTGGCGCGCGCGCGAGTTCGACTTCAGCGAGCGCTTCATCGAGACCGCCGGCGACATCAACTTCGGGATGCCACGCCATGTCGTCGACCTCACCGCGGAGGCGCTCAACGAGCGTGGCAAGGCGTTGAAGGGTGCCCGGGTCGGCGTCCTCGGCGTGGCCTTCAAGCCGAATGTCCGGGACGCCCGCAACTCGCCGGCCGGGGCGGTGATCGCCGGCATCGCCGAGCGCGGCGCCGACGTGCGCTATCACGACCCGCATGTCGCTTCGTTCAGCGACGAGGCAGGCGTCATCCGCGAGAACACGGACCTGGCGCCGCTCCTTGCCTGGGCCGACGTCATCGTCGTCGTCACCGCCCACCGGGCGATCGACTGGGAGCGCGTCTACGCCCAGGCGAACCTCGTCGTCGACACCGTCGACAGCTCCCGCGGCCGCTCGACGCGCGAGCGCCAGGTGCTCCGGCTGGGAGCGGGCTGGTCCGCCCGGCCCGGGCTCGCGGCCGCTCCGATCGCGCCGGACGCCACGCCGGCCGTCGGTCGTCCGGCGCCGGCATCCTGAGCACCGCCCGTCCGCGCCCGGCCCCCCGGCCGGTCGCGATGATCGTCCACAGTTACTACGAGGAAGATCCGCGCGTCCGGCGCGAGGCAGAGTCGCTCGTCGCGGCAGGGCGGCCGGTGGATGTCTTCGCGCTGCGCCGGCCGGACGATCCGCCGACGACGGAGCTCCAGGGCGTGCGCGTCCATCACCTCGACGTCCAGCGTCACCAGGGCGCTCCCCTGCGGGTGTACCTGGCGGAGTACCTGGCGTTCTTCGTCCGGGCGCTCTTCACCGTGACCCGCGCCCACGCCCGGCGGCGCTACGGGCTCGTCCAGGTCCACAGCCTGCCCGACTTCCTCGTCTTCGCGGGCCTGCCGCTCCGGGCGGCGGGCGTGCCGGTCGTCCTCGACCTGCACGAGACCATGCCGGACATGTTCCGTAGCCGGTTCCCCGGTGCCGCCAATGCCCTGACCCACGGCCTCCTGCTCCTCGAGGAACGCCTCTCGATCGAGGCGGCGAGCCACGTCATCACGGTCCACGAGGCGCGCCGACGACGGCTGGCGAAGCTGGGCATCGCCGAGGAGCGCATGAGCGTCGTGATCAACAGCCCGTCGCTGGAGCGGTTCGATGCCGGCCGTCACCCGCGCCGTGCCTTCGCCGGGGACGGGACGCTCACGCTCGTGTACGCCGGGGCGCTGACGCCGATCTACGAGGTGGACGTGGCCGTCGACGCGGTCGCGCTGCTCGTCAGGACGCGTCCCGATCTGGCCGTCCGGCTCGACCTGTACGGCCGGGGTGACTCCGAGACCGCGCTGCGCGAGCAGGCCACCCGGCTGGGCGTCGCCGACCGGGTCGTCTTCCACGGCCGCATCCCGCTCGACGAGGTGCCGGCGGCGATCGCCCGGGCGGACATCGGTCTCGCTCCCACGCGACTCGACGCGTTCACCGAGGCCACCATCTCGACCAAGATCTTCGAGTACGGCGCGATGCTCAAGCCGGTCGTCGCGTCCCGCCTGCCCCTCGTCGGGGAGTCGTTTCCGGGCGGCTCGGTCCGGACGTACGACCCCGGGATCCCGGCCGCGCTGGCCGCCGCGATCGCTGCCCTCGCCGACGACCCCGCGGGTCGCGAGGCGGCCGTTGAGCGCACGCTCGTCCGCGTCCGCGAGCTCGCCTGGGAGCGCGAGGCCGAGCGCTACGTCGCGCTCGTCGACCGACTCAGTCGGGCGCGCTGACCCAGCCACCGACGCGCGTCGCGCAGCACCCGGCTCCACGGCCAGGGCTCGGTCCGCTCGAGCACCAAGGTCGCGAAGGTGAACTCGATGCCCATCCGCTCCCAGTGGACGACGCGCTCCTCGCAGTGCAGGTCGAGCCGCCCGGTGAGCCGCAGGCCCAGCATGCGAGCACGTGCCACCCAGCCCGCGATGTCCGCCGGTGTGAAGATTCGCGCCGGCACGCCGTAGGCCTCGCGGGAGCCCGCGTCGACCGGCTCGCACCAGAAGTCGGTCGACGTGATGAGCAGCCCGCCGGGTCGGAGCAGCCGCCTCGCTTCCCGCAGGTAGGCCTCGATGGAGACGCCGTGCTCGATGACGCTCAGACACGCGATCGCATCGAAGCTGGCAGCTTCGAACGTCGTTGCCGTCAAATCCATCTGCTCATAGCGGATCGGACCCACCTCGCGCGGCCCGTCGTAGACCAGGTCGACGCCGTGGAGCCGCCGGAACCCGTAGAGATAGAGCCACGGCAGGAGCCGCGAGTACTGGGTGGAGCCGGCGTCGAGGACGCGCGCGGTCGTCGGGAACCGGTCCAGGATCAGCCCCAGCGCAACGAGCGCGTCCCAGTTCTTTGGCTCGTCGGCATGAGGGTGCAGCCCGGCGTCGGCGATGGCAGCGTGGGCCGCCTGCGCCATCGCCCGCGTTTGAAGCGCGGCATTCACCCAGGGCCGCCAGATGTCCCTGGGAGGATCCGGGTCGAGCCGCGCGCCCTGCCACTCCAGCCGAGCCCGGAACGTGACCTCGTCCGGAGCGAGCGGCGTTGGCTCGGGGCGTGGCGGGTGGAGGACCCGTCGGACCTTGGTTCGCAGCCCCCGGACCGTGCGTCGAGCACGCCCAGCCACGCCACGCGGGACTGCCACCAGCCGCGACCCCACCATCGGCGACACCCTCTCCTCCGGCGACAGTCTACGCTCGGGCAGGAGCGTGGGAAGCCAGGTCGCGCGCGACTTGCGGTAGGATGACCGCCCGTCCACGGCCGAGCGCCGTTGCAGCACGCTCGAGGATTCGGCACGTCACATGACCTATCGCGCCAAGCCCGTCGTCCGGTCGCGCCGATCGACCTGGGAGAGCCCGGAGCGGCGGAACCTCCTCCTCAACCTCGGCTTCGGGCTCGTCGTCCTCCTCGCGGTCGTGCTGCTGATCGTCGCCGCCGGCCTGACCTGGTACAACGACCACCTCGCGCCCGTCGCCCGCGTGAACGGCCAGGCGATCACGCAGGATGATTTCAGCCGGCGGGTCGACGTCGAGAACGTCCGCCTCGAGCTTGCCGAGAGCCGCGTCCTCGATGAGTTCAACGCCGGCCGGATCACGCAGTCGCAGCGTGACAGCCAGATCCAGTTCATCGGCCAGCGCCGGCAGCAGCTCGCCAGTATCGCCCTCGAGCGGCTGATCGACATCCGCATCCAGGCCGCGCTCGCGGCCGAGGCCGGCGTGGTCGTCAGCGAGGCCGACGTCGATGCCCGGCTGGCCGAGGAGGGCACCCGTCCGGAACAGCGCCGAGCGTGGGTGATCGAGAGCGCGCCCGAGATCGCGGAGGGCGCGGAGGAGCCCATCGCCGCCGCCAGGGCGGAGGCCCGGACGACCGCCGACGAGGCCCTTGCGGATCTCGAGGGCGGCACGGCCTGGGAGGAGGTCGCCGCCGAGCGCTCGACGGATTCATCCGCCCAGATCGGGGGCGATCTGGGCTGGATCACCGACGACTTCGATATCGACCCGGTGTTCGTCGAGGCGCTGTTCGGGCTCACGACGGACGGTCATTCCGCCGTGCTCGAGGGCGAGGACGGCACGTTCAGGATCGGCCGGGTCACGGAGATCGCGCCCGAGATGGTCGAGCCGGACTATCGCCGCCTGGTCGCCGACCGGGGCGTGCCCACCGATCAGTACCTGACCGCCGTCCGTGACGATGTCGTCGGCGAGAAGCTGCGCGAGAGCATCGAGGGTCAGGCCCTCGCGCCCGGGCCGCAGCGCGAGGTGGCCGAGATCTTCCTCGAGAACGCGGGCCTGCCGGACGAGCTGCCGGCCGGATCGGTCAAGACGCGGCACATCCTCTATGCCCCCGGGGACGATCCCGAGGGCGCCGCGGAGCTGCCGCCGGAGGACCAGGGCTGGCAGACGGCCGAGGACGAGGCACGCGCGGCCCACGCGGCGCTCGTGGCGGACATCGACGGCTTCGACGCGCTGGCGCGCGAGGACAGCGACGAGCAGTCGGCGGCGATCACCGGCGGCAAGCTGCCGTGGTTCGATCCCAGCCAGACGCAGGCCCAGGGCGGTCAGCTGGACGACGACTTCGGGGCGGCCATCTTCCAGGAGGGCCTCCAGCCCGGGCAGCTGCTCGACCCGGTTCGCAGCGCCTTCGGCTGGCACGTCATCCAGATCACCTACTTCCCCACGGATCTCGATCAGGCGAACAGGCTCAAGGCGGACCTCGAGGCGGGCGGCGACCTCGCCACGATCGCCCGCGACTATTCCTATGCGCCCGAGTCCGCGGAGGGCGGCACGCTCGGCTGGGTCGCCCGGTTCCAGGTCGACCAGCGGTCGGAGGCGGCCATCTTCGCCACGCCGGTCGGGTCGATCACGGACCCGGTCGTGGTCGATGGCGACGGCGTCCATCTGTACAAGATCCTGGCCGAGGAGACGCGCACCCCGGAGGGCGAGCAGAAGTCTACGCTCGAGCAGGGCGCGTTCAGCAACTGGTACGCGGCCCGGAAAGAGGCGTACGACATCTCGCGCGAAGTCGACTTCAGCGCGACAGGCTGACCGCGGTGCTCGACGCGCTGGTCGCGGAGGCACGGCTGCGCTGGGGACTCGACCCGGCCGCCGGTCTCCAGGTGGTCGCGGCGGAGCGGCTGGTCGCCACGCCGATCGAGCCTTCACGACCGGTCCTCGTCGTTCCGATGGACCTGCTTGGCGGAGCACCGGTGGGCGGCGACGGCGGCGCGGCGGTCGAGTCGCTGCCCGGGCGCCACGGTCCCGGTGGCCGGGACGCGCCCGGCGTCCTGCGCCGGCTCTACCCGTCCGAGCACGCCGTCGCGCGCTTCGGGGCGGCGGCCGGCACGTCGATTGGGGCCTTGACCGCAGCCGATCTGGGTTCGCCGCTGTACCTCGCGCCGGTCGCCGCGGAGCTGGCCTCGGCGGGACCCTGGGCGATGCCGTACATCTCGGCGCGGTTGCGCCGGCCGGACGGCTGCCCCTGGGACCGCGAGCAGACCCACGAGTCGCTGCGCAATCACCTGCTCGAGGAGGCGTACGAGGTGTACGACGCGCTCGACGCGGGTCCGACACCGGCGCTTGCCGACGAGCTGGGCGACCTGTGGCTCCAGGTGGTCCTGCATGCCCAGCTGGCCGCCGAGGCGGGTGTCTTCGACCTGGCCGACGTCCAGGCGGCGATCGCGCGCAAGATCGTGCGCCGCCATCCGCACGTGTTCGGCGACGCGGAGGCGCGCACGGCCTCGGACGTCAACCGCCAGTGGGAGCGGATCAAGGCGGCCGAGCGGGCCGAGGCGGGCGTCGAGCCCGGCGCGGACGACCGCCCGAAGGGTGCGCTGGACGGGATCAGCCGGGCGCTTCCGGCTCTCGCGGCCAGCCAGGAGATGCAGGAACGCGCGGCCAACCTCGGGTACGACTGGCCGGATCTCGAGGGCGTCCTCGACAAGGTGTCCGAAGAGATCGGCGAGCTGCGCGCAGCCGTCACGGACGCGGAGCGCAGCGAGGAGCTCGGCGACCTGCTGATGGTGCTCGTCAACGTGGGGCGCAAGCATGGCGTCGAGGCCGAGTCCGCCCTGCGTCGCGCGAACGAGAAGTTCCGGCGCCGGTTCGGGATCGTGGAGCGGCTCGCCGCGGAGCGCGGCGTCGCGTTGCGCGACCTCGACTTCGATGGTCTAGACCGGCTATGGGATGCAGCCAAGGACGAGGAGCGGTCCGGGCGGCCAGTGGAGGAGGCAACCGCATGACGATCGGCAACCGGCCGGCCACGGCGCGCGCGGACGGTCGCGCGGCGACGGACCTGCGCCCCATCACGCTGACCCTCGGCGTCCAGAAGTGGGCCGAGGGCTCGTGCCGCATCCGCGTGGGTGACACCGAGGTGCTGTGCGCCGCGACCATCGCCGATCGCGTCCCGCCGCACCTGCGTGGCAAGGGCACGGGCTGGGTGACCGCCGAGTACTCGATGTTGCCGCGCGCTACCGCCGAGCGGACGGATCGCGAATCGGTCAAGGGCCGGATCGGCGGCCGGACGCACGAGATCCAGCGGCTGATCGGTCGATCGCTGCGCGGCGTGATCGACCTGGGCCGGCTCGGCGAGCGCACGATCACCGTTGACTGTGACGTCCTCCAGGCCGACGGCGGGACGCGCACCGCGTCCATCACCGGCGGCTACGTGGCGCTCGGGGCGGCCCTGATCACCTACGGCATGGAGCGCCTGCTCGTCTCGAAGATCGCGGCCGTGAGCGTGGGCATCGTCGAGGGCGTCACGCTGCTCGATCTCGACTACTCGGAGGATTCGCGGGCCCAGGTCGACTTCAACGTCGTGGGCACGGACGCGGGCACGTATGTCGAGCTCCAGGGCACGGCCGAGGGTCTGCCGTTCGACCGGGCCGCCGTCGACGGGCTGCTGGATCTCGCCGGCGCCGGGCTCGAGCGCCTGTTCGCGGCCCAGACCGAGGCGCTGGCGACGGTCCGGCGCTGACACGCGGGGTGGTCCGTCCGAAGCCTCCGACCTGGCTGTGCTCGCCCCGCGAGCCGGGGCATCGGGGCTTGCCGGCTTCCCGCACCGCTCGCTCGTCCCACGGGCAGCCCGCGTGAGCGCCCTGAGGCGCCTCGTCGTCGCGACCCGTTCGGCGCACAAGCTGCGCGAGCTGCGCGACCTGCTGGAGCTGCGCGACACGGAGCTCGTCTCGCTGGACGAGCTCGGCGTGGCCGGCGAGCCGGTCGAGGACGCCGCGACGTTCGAGGGCAATGCCGCCAAGAAGGCGCGCTGGGCGGTCCGCGCGACGGGGCTTCCGGCGCTCGCCGACGACTCGGGCATCGAGGTCGACGCCCTGGACGGCGCGCCGGGCGTCCGCACCCGCCGCTACGCCGGCGAGCAGGCCACCGACGACGACAACAACCGCAAGCTCCTGGTGGCGCTCGAGGGGCTGCCGGCCGATCGCAGGGGTGCGCGGTATGTCTGCGTGCTGGCGCTGACCCTGCCCGGATCGGCCGGGTCCCGGGGTGGGCTGCAGGTCGTGACGCGCCGCGGCATCGTGCGCGGCCGGATCGCGTCGGAGCCCCGTGGAGCGGGCGGCTTCGGCTACGACCCCATCTTCGAGCCCGCCGCGGAGCTGCCCGGCGGCCGGACCTTCGGCCTCTGGTCCGCGCAGGAGAAGGACGCCGTGTCGCATCGCGCGCTGGCGGCCCGGCGGATGCGGCCCGTCCTCGACGGGCTCGGGTTTCGGTAGGACCGCCCCAGTCGACGCCTGAGCGATCCGGGGCCGGACATGGCGACGCCGGGCGATCCATCAGCCTGCCAGTCACCGCCCGGCGTCGAGAGGTCAGACGCGCGGACCCGATCCCGTGTGCCGTGGGCGGCGACGAGGCTGCGAGCGATTCGTCACGCGGGGTACCATGGCGCGGCGTCCCGTCGCCGCCGAGGTCGCCCGCGCCCGCGGCGATTCCAGCGCCGACCCGCAGCGAGCTCTTGAGCAGGCCGGGGGCGTCGAGGCTTGGAGGGAATCGGGCGAGGCGTACCCAGACGTCCTCGCGGCTCGCCCGTCCGGCGGCCCACCGCGGGAGTGCCCCGGAGTCCCGGTGGGGTTCTGGTATCGCCGTGACGGCTCGCGAACGGGCGCGATCGCCGAAGTACAGCGGGCGACTGCGACCGCCCGGCAACCGTCCAGGGAGAGGGCGAGGACGAGCTCGCGGCTCCGACGGACCTCGCGCTCAGGCTCGGCGAGATCCGGGACGTCGAGCGGCGGATGGCGCTCGAGGAGCGGTCGCGTGCGGCATATCTACACGGCGCGGAGGAGCAGTCGCGCGCGACGCTCGGTCGATCGCTGACCAAGGACGAACTCGAGCGGGTGCTCGAGCGGGCGTCCGGTGCCCTGGCCAGCCGTAGTCAGGCCGCAGTGCTCGTGCGCAAAGATGGCGCCGTCCACCCCCTTCGGGAGCCATGAATGGTCGACCAAGAGCAGGAAGGCGCAACGGGGACGCCGCCGCGTGGCAGCGACACGTGGCCGGCCGTCGCCTACTACGGCCTCGTGGGGCTGATCGGGGCCGCCCTGGCGGCATGGTTCGTGTTCTCTCTCCTCCAGGCGTTCCTCGGCGGCTACTGCGAGATCGGGGAACCCGGGGAATCATCCCTGTGCGGTCACTCCCTCCAGGACCTGATCGCACCCGTCGTCGCCTCTGTCGTCGGCGCGACGTTGCTGCCGACCGCGAGACGCCTCCGGCGGAACCCTTCCCGGCTGGGGCCGCTGGGGGGCGTCGGCGTCGTCGTCGGCGTCGCCGTGGCCGTGCTTCCAATCGTCCTCATCCTGTGGGCGGCGGATTTCTCGTCGGACTTCAACATCTTCGGCTCCAAGGTGCCGACCGCCGGCCTCGTCCTCCTCTTCGCCGTACCGCTCCTGTGGGCGCTGCAAAGCGCCGTGATCGTGTGGCGCCAGGCCGCGCGTCCGGAGGAACCGAGCGGGATCGGGGGAGCCCGCCCGCCTGACCGATCGCCGCCGACCGTCGCGCTCGAGCCG
>Ga0136617_10000398_pt1 | contig 35954 bp, 31 predicted proteins | sample AntDrymUQ3222106_2_FD_129672 | JGI IMG/M metagenome (GOLD analysis project Ga0136617, IMG submission 129672) | Polar desert sand microbial communities from Dry Valleys, Antarctica - metaG UQ322 (21.06) | ecosystem: Environmental > Terrestrial > Soil > Desert | place: Antarctica: Dry Valley... | reverse complement strand
AAGGTAATTCGCGGCCGGAGCGCGATTTCGGCAAGGTGCAGATTGTGCGTCGTGGTCCGCGGAGGAAAAAAGCTGGACAGTAATCTATGAAAATGCCTGAAACTCTCAAATGGAGGCATACAGGTAAGATGCTTGGTCAAGGCGGACGCAGATCCTGGAAGTAGTCGATAAGACTTCAGATTCGACACAACCATACGCCTTGAAGCCATTAGGTAAGGACAAGCCCAAGCAAGCTTACGATCGATTCTATCGAGAGATTCAGGCAATAGGCCGCAAGCCATCCCTACATTATAAAGATTATTGACCACTCGAATGCGGGCGACGCTTTCAACTTCTACGTAATGGAGCTTGTACCTGGAGCTGTCTCACTGAAAACACTTATCGAGTCCGGGAACAATTCTTTCTATCGAGATCCTTTGAAGTCCCTCAGCTTCTTTCGGAAGCTGCTTGAAGTGGTTATTGAGTGTGACAAAAATCTCAAAGTTGTACATCGTGATTTGAGTCCCGCAAACGTTCTCATTCTGCCGGACGAGACAATCAGAGTAATAGACTTCGGCATTTGTCAGATAGAAGGTGCCGAGCCGATAAGCTTGATTGTTGAAGGCTTTGGGACAATTGACTATATGGCCCCTGAATGTGGATCGGGGGTAGGGGACCGATAACATCAACAGCCGACCTGTATTCCGCCGCGAAGATCTTGTGGTCCGCAGTCACGGGCCGAAGGCCTTTGCAAGGGAAGAGGCCATTTGGCGAGCAATGTCGTTGCAGTCTATCTTTCCTGACCATCCAGTTACTTGGCATCTAAGTCCAATACTTGAAAAAACGATTGAAGAAAAAGCCTATGACCGCCCGACGCCTGAGACGGCTCTAGAACTGTCAGAGAAGATCTACTCTGTTATTGAGTCTGGGTTTCCTCCAATAGAATTAGTCGGGAAACAATGCGCAGTTTGTGGTTTCGGCGAGCTTACTTCCGAAAGTGCATGGGTTGCATGGGGCAAGGGTCGGCCAGAAGGGCTAGCCTATTTTGAATGCAACCACTGCGGCTTCTACTTTGCACAAAACAAATCTAAATATGATAAGAGCGTAGAACGAGGAGGGCCTGCCTTTAGCTGGATCGAACGATTAGGCCAGCAATAAGTCTTATGATGCGACTTCCCAAATTTGAGTATCGCGCGCCGCGAGAGATCTCGGAGGCGGTGAAGATTATTGCCGGCGCTGGTCCTGAAGGTCAGTTTGTGGCTGGAGGTACGGATCTCTATCCCAACATGAAGCGCAGGCAGCAGACGCCGAAGACCGTCATCTCAGTCATGCGGGTGCCTGAGCTGAATCAGATCTCAGGTGAGGGGAAGTCGGGAGTGACGATTGGCGCGTCGGTAACACTAACTGATGTCTGCGAGAACCCAATCATCAATCGCGATTATCCAGTAGTGGCTCATGCAGCGCGCACCATCTCCACTCCGATTCTGCGCAACATGGGCACGATTGGCGGCAACTTGCTGCTCGACACACGCTGCAACTATTACGATCAAAACTACGAGTGGCGCAAAGGCATCAACTTCTGCTTGAAGAAAGACGGCGACATCTGCTGGGTAGCGCCGGGCAGCTCGAAATGCTGGGCGGTACAGTCCTCTGATCTTGTTCCCGTGATGGTGGCGATAGGCGCCAAGCTGCGATTTGCTTCGACACTTGGAGATCGTGTGATAGATGCCGCAGGTTTATACAACGACGATGGTATCGACTATCTTCACAAAAGGCCTGACGAGCTGTTGGTTGATATTCAGCTACCGCCGACGAACGGCTGGCGCGCTTCTTACCAGAAGCTTCGTCGCCGTGGTGCTTTCGATTTTCCGGTGCTTGGTGTAGCCGCGTATGTGCGCCTGGATGAACCAGTCAGAACCGGGAGCGGACCGGGGTCCCCAAGTGGGCAGCCCGCTTGGGGTGGTGGTAGCGACCGGGTCGTCGGTGCCGCCAGGATAGTTCTAGGAGGAATCGCACCCTCACCCGTGGTAGTCGAAGAGGCTGCAGCCGCGCTCATCGGACATCCACTCGACAACGATCACATCCAGGCCGCGGCTGAAGCTGCTTACGTCAAAGCCCGCCCACTCGACAATACCGACTTCGTCATGAACTGGCGCAAGCAGATGACGCGACAGTACACGCTGCGCGCACTGAATGAACTGCACTCGAAATAGGCGATTATGGAGCAGTGCGCCGGCAGAGCGAAGCGGCGACGGCGCTTTGGATTCGCTTCTAGCTCGGCTCATCCAAAGCGGTGTCGCGCTGCGCTTGCCACCGCACTCCAAAAGGTTGCCTTTGGTCCAAAGTCCGAATGACGCCGACTCATGAGCGAAGTCTCCGCCATCCTTCTCGCCGCGGGCCGATCTGCGCGCATGGGCGCTTTCAAACCGCTGCTTCCTTTCGGCAAAACAACTGTCGTTCGTAGCGGCATTCAAAGCCTCCGCGAAGCTGGAGTGGAAGACATTGTCATGGTGCTGGGCCACCGTGCGAAAGAACTTCAGGAGAACCTCGGCGATCTGAGATTGCATTTCGCTCTCAACCCGGATGCGACAAGCGAGATGAGCGCTTCCATCGCCTGCGGGCTTCGGGAGCTCCCTCCGGACGCTAGAGCAGCACTTATCGCCTTGACGGACCAGCCGGCGGTCCCGCCGGACGTCATAAGGGCCATTGTGAGTGAATGGATTTCAGGAGAGAGGCTGGTCATCCCCGAGTTTCAAGGCCGGGGTGGTCATCCGGTCCTGGTTGACCTCCGCTTTCGCGAGGAGTTGTTAAACCTTGATTCGAGCGGGGGCCTCGGGTCCTTTTTCAAAAGCCATCAGGAGCACGTTCGACGGTTATCCGTTAATTCGCCCTTTATTGCGCGAGACATGGATACATGGGATGATTACTGCGCCTTACACGAGGAAGTCTTCGGTATTCAACCTGATTTGGGTCCTTAAGAACTCGAGATTACCACGTTTACGTGGTGCTTGTCAGAACGGGGAGCGGTAGTGACCCGGTCTCAACAGGGAGGCATACAACCCGGTCGTTGCTCGCGGTTCTGACCCCGATAGGCTCGCACCCAACTAAACCGGTGGCGGGGTCATCTAATGCGCTGTCGGACCCCTAACGCCTCAACGAGGAGGCCAAAATCCGGCAAAGGAGAATAGATGTTTCTCTCGAACTGTAAAACATATATGGCCGCGTTCCTTCTAGTCCTGCTTGGTTCAGGCGTCGCCTTGGCGCAAAAGAGCGATAGTGGGCCCGTTGAGTTCTCGATGCGGTCAATCGATGGTCAGAGGGTTACCTCTGAGAGCCTGCGAGGCGAGGTTGTGGTGCTCGCTTTTGGCGCTTCATGGCTTCCTATTTCCCGAACCCAGTTGCAGGGAATCAGGAAACTAGCCGACGAGTACAGCGACCGCGGGGTAGTTGTCTACTTCGTGAGCACGGAGTCTGAAGATTCGAAGTCCAAGAACTTTGCATCAGACGAGCAACTGCGCGCCTTCGCCCAAAAGTATGGCTTGAAGGTCACGGTCTTGCGCGATCCGGACGGCGCGATTTCCAAGAAGTTAAGTATTGACCAGTTGCCGTCGATAGTTATTCTCGACAAGCAGGGCAATGTCGACGGCGAGCCCATTCAAGGGTTTGATCCTCAGGGAAATCTCGCGGGTCAGTTGGCATCGCGTCTGGGCAAGATTCTCTGACCGCTGACACTTCGGCATGAACTTCAAGAGGTCGCCTATTATCGAGGCGGCCTCTTCCCCTTTTCAGGCGAAATAAAATCTGGCGGGCACCGGCTAGTAAGCTCTTGCTCATCAGAGCGGAATCTAATACCTTGCTGCCTCGTCAAGACCCGCAGACCGAGGTGCAAAAGAGTGACTCTGCATAATTTATTATGCCGGCGAACCGGAACTTGTGCAGTTTGGTTAGCGGATGCGGTCATACCGCTCAACAACAGAACCGAGTAGCTTTGCTCGTCTGCGGTTGACTAACACCCAGCTGGTTGCGTCAATTTGCACCAGTACCGAAAAATCATCTTTGTTCTTAGTCTTCTGTTTCTATGAGTCTCAAATTCATTAATCCTGCATCGCTCGGTTCTCCGCGAGGTTATTCCAATGGCGTTATGACTGAGCCGGGAATGCGTTTGCTATTCATTGCCGGCCAACTTGGCTGGAATGAACATCAGAAAATTACTAGCGCGGATTTTGTCGAACAGTTTGATCGCGCTCTCGCCAACGTGGTTGCAGTTGTTACCGAAGCTGGCGGCAGGCCCGAACAAATTGCGCGCCTGGTTATGTACGTTAATAACAAGAAGGAGTACGAGGCCCGCACACGGGAAATTGGTGAACGCTACCGCACCCACATGGGGAAACACTTTCCCGCGATGGTGCTGGTTGAAGTCAAGAGCTTGCTTGATGCCGAGGCAAAGGTCGAAATCGAAGCGATCGCGGCGTTGTGACGTCGGCTCTGGTCTGCAACAGAATACCGAGTGCTAATCCTCGGAAGACTGGTTCATACAAGTAGTAAGTCAGGCGATCCAAGCATGAAGCAGCCCACGAGTTTTCTCTACGAACAGACGCACACGGGTGTGGCTACCATCACTCTCAACCGCCCCGAGCGCCTGAATGCGCTCACCTTTGAAGTTTATCGAGAGCTAACTGATACGTTTGCGGCCCTGCGCGCCGAAGACGAAGTGCGTGTGGTGGTTATCACCGGGGCAGGACGGGCTTTCTGTTCCGGCGGTGACGTCCACGACATTATCGGCGAACTCTTTGCCCGCGATATGGAAGGCCTATTGGAGTTCACGCGAATGACTTGCGATCTGATTCGCAACATTCGTACTTTGCCCAAGCCGGTGATTGCAAGCTTGAATGGCACAACGGCGGGAGCGGGCGCCTGCATAGCATTAGCATCGGATATCAGGATCGCCAGCTTGGAAGCCAGGATTGCTTTCCTTTTTGTAAAGGTGGGCCTCTCAGGCGCCGACATGGGAGCCGCGCATTTATTGCCGCGAGTAGTGGGTTTGGCAAAGGCTACTGAATTGCTCTATACCGGCGATTTCATTTCCGCGCCAGAAGCGGAACGAATTGGCTTGTATAACAGGGTGGTACCCGCTGGAGAATTGGCGAACGTCGCTCGCGAATTCGCAGAACGGTTGGCTCAAGGACCTTCTTTCGCGCTGGCCAAGACGAAGGAAGTGCTCAATCGCGAGATTGATATGAGCCTCAGTGCTGCGTTGGAATGCGAGGCGCAAGCACAAGCCATTTGCATGCAGCATCCTGACTATCGCGAAGCTTACGAGGCGTTCGTCGCAAAGCGTCCGCCGAAGTTCAAGTAATATGGAGCGCGGTGGCAAGCGCAGCGCGACACCGCTTTGGATCTGCTTGGGGGAGCAATTCTGGATTCCGTCGAGGCACGACCAGCTCAGGTCAAAACAGTGTATGCTCGAGTATGACGCAGGGCCGGAATGGTAATTAGATCATACAAAGCGCCGTCGCCGCTACTCTCTGCCGGCGCACTCTAAAATATGGATTCATTTATCGAACAAACCCCCTTCTTCACTCCTGACCATCGCAGCCTTGCGAGCGACGTGGCATCGTTTGTTGAGCAGGAAATTGAACCTCGGGCTACGGAAGAACGCGATGTTGACGAGCGTATCCGCGACTACGTGGGTGTGCTGGCCAGTGCCGGTGCGCTCCGTTATGCGGTGGCTTCGCACGATACGCGGTTTGATGTCCGCGCCCTCTGCTTGATTCGCGAGGCTCTCGCCTACTCATCAGCGTTGGCTGACCTCGCTTTTGTGATGCAGGGGTTAGGTACGTATGCGATTAGTCAGGCGGCCCCGGAGCATGTCCGCGATTTCTGGGTTTCGCGCGCAGCTGAAGGAAGGGCTATCGGTGCATTTGCCCTGACAGAACCTGAAGCCGGCTCCGACGTCTCCGCCATTAGAACCACCGCTCGGCTCGATGGTGACGCCTGGGTGATCGACGGTAGCAAGCGTTTCATCTCAAATGCGGGAGTCGCGGATTTCTATACCGTGTTTGCCCGAACCGGAACTCAAACCGGAGGACGGGCAGAACTTTCCGCGTTTGTTGTGAGCGCGCGGATGCCCGGCTTCACCGTCGTCGAGCGGACCGAGATGATTTCACCGCACCCGATCGGTGAAATTGCTTTTACCGGATGTCGCGTCCCGGCAGAGGACATGGTAGGAGCCGAAGGAGATGGTTTTAACCTGGCGATGCGTACGCTCGACACCTTTCGTGCGAGCGTTGGAGCCGCCGCTTGCGGCATGGCCCGTCGTGCGCTTGATGAATCGCTTCGCTATGCCCTCAACCGCAGACAATTTGGTCGCTTGCTCGCGGAGCATCAACTCATCCAGGAGAAGCTGGCCGATATGGTCACAGAGCTCGACGCCGCCCGGCTGTTGGTTTATCGCGCCGCTTATCTCAAAGACACTGGGACCGGACGGGTAAGTCGCGAGGCCAGCGAGGCTAAGCTCTACGCCACCGAAGCTGCCGGCCGAATCATTGATCAGGCCGTTCAGATCCACGGTGGCGCGGGGCTCGTGCGCGGCAGTGTGGTTGAGCGTCTTTACCGCGACGTGCGCGCTTTGCGTATCTACGAAGGCACATCCGAGATCCAGAAGCTCATCATTGCCAGCCAGCTTTTGAAGGAATAGATGAGGATCAACATCATCGGCGGCGGGCCGGCGGGTTTGTACTTCGCCATCCTGATGAAGAAGGCGAATCCGGCGAACGAAATCACAGTCCATGAACGCAACGGGCCAGATGACACTTTCGGTTGGGGCGTAGTTTTCTCCGGTAGAACGCTGTCAAATCTTCGTGAAGCTGACGCAGAATCTCACGCCGAGATAACCAGATTGTTTGAGGCCTGGGACAATGTCGACGTGGTGCGCCGCTACGAAAAGATCTCTGTTCGCGGCAACAGCTTTTCCGGCGTTTCCCGCCTGCAGTTATTAAAGATTCTGCAGCGACGCGCGGAGCAACTCCGAGTCTCCATCCTCTTTCGTTCAGAGATCAATGATATTGACTTGTTGCGTGCTGATTGCCACCTGCTGGTGGGTGCCGACGGTATCAACAGCACCGTTCGCCAGCGCTTTGCAGAACACTTTGGTCCGAATCTGAGCGTTCGCTCTAATCGTTACATCTGGTACGGCACGAACAAGCTATTCCCCGGTTTGACGCTGACTTTCCGCGAGAATGAAGCCGGCGTCTTCTCGGCGCACTCATACAAATTCAACCGAACTACGAGCACTTTCATTGTCGAGTGTGATCCTCAGACCTGGGAGCAGGCGGAGTTGGCTACCATGAACGCGGCTGACGATCGAGCGTACGTCGAACAAGTCTTTGCGCCAGATTTGCAAGGGCATTCCCTGCTCTCAAACAATTCTAAGTGGATCAATTTCATTTTGGTAAAAAATGCGCGTTGGGCTTTTGAGAACGTGGTGCTCATGGGAGACGCGCTGCATACCGCCCATTTTTCGATTGGTTCAGGAACAAAGCTGGCGATGGAGGATGCGATTGCGCTGGCCAACAGTTTTCGGCGCCACAATGACGTGAGCCGCGCTCTCCTGGAATTTGAATCGACTCGGAAGCCATACATCGAGGATTATCAAGCGGCCGCCCTCGAGAGCATGCTCTGGTTTGAGAACGTAAGGCAGTACCTACACCTTAGCCCGATAGAATTAGCATACTCGCTGATGATACGCAGTGGGAGAGTGGACCACGAAGAACTAAAGAAACGCGATCCCGCTTTTGTAGCAACCTACGAGTCAGCAATTTCGTAGGGGCCGCCACTTAGGAGGCAGCAGGCGACGACGACCATCAGCTGCGAGACTAACGTCCGGATCATCCAGCTCTAAGCGATCCCATAATTTACACGTCACTTGTTTGTGCGCCTGATCGAGGGCCTCGCAATAGTTGGTGTAAGTACAACGACGTATTTCCGCGCCGCGGCCGAGTCGGACTTTCAGGAACCAGTCCGGATCGGCAAGTGCTTGACGCGCCAGGCCGGCGAGGTCAGCTTCGCCTCGCCGCAAAATTCCTTCCGCTTGCTCAAAAGTGGTAATTCCACCGCTGGCCACAATGGGAGTGCTGAAACCTGCGTCGTTTACCGCTCGCTTGATTGCCGCGACCTGCGGAACATTCCTACCGAAGGGTCCGATTTCGTCAGAGCGTGTTGTCGGCATGCATTCATAACCGCTCTTGCCGGTGTAAGGGTAAACGGCCTGCCCGATTTTAGGCTGTTGCGCATCCTCAAATTTTCCGCCTTTTGAGATTGAGAGAAAATCCAATCCCGCCCGGGCAAACTCAACGCCGAAGTAGGTCGCGTCATCAATCCGGTTTCCTCGTTCAATCACCTCGTCACCAAGAAAACGAACGCCCACTATGTAATCCTCACCGACGCACTCGCGCACAGCGCGGTACACCTCCAACGGCAAACGAACGCGGGCCTCGCGCTGCCCGCCGTAACCGTCTGTACGAGTATTTCGCGCGCTCAGAAACGAGGCCATTGTGTATGCGTGAGCGTAGTGGAGCTCGACTCCGTCAAATCCTGCTTCGCGGGCTCGCCCGGCAGCCGCGGCGAAGATTCCCGGCAACACCTCCGGCAATTCGCGCACGTGCGATAACTCGGTGTCGGTGACGCGCTCTCGATAACCAAAGCGCAGTGATTCCAACTCCCGCTCATCAAGTATGTGCTCGAGGGCTTCGTCGCCGGTGCTCGCCAGAAATGCTCGCACCTCCGCTTCGTCACGTCCGAGCCAACTTTGATCGTTCCTTGTTTCTGCAAGTGTTTGTCGGTGACGGTCAGTTATACGTAGAAATCGTTTGAAATATTTCTCCTGCTCGGGTCGGCGCTTTACCAGAAGAAAGTCGATGATCTGAATAAAAAGACTCGTCCGGCCATCGCTCGCCTCGCGAACTGCTTGCACCAGCTGCCGCAACCCCGGAATGAAACGATCGTCGCCAATCCTGAGTAGCGGTCCGCTGGGGATGTCCCGGACTCCGGTGGCCTCAACGACGAGCGCTCCCGGCTGGCCGGCGGCGAATCTGCGATACCAATCGATGTTTGCCTGCGTTACGAAACCATCTTCAGTCGCACGCCATGGCACCATTGCGGGTACCCAGGTGCGGCTGGTTAACTCGCTCCGTCCCAGTCGTATTGGCTGGAAGAGGAGCGAGCGGGCTGCCTCTTCCGCACTGGGCCAACGCGTTTCAGGAATTGCGTGTTTGACAGGATTTGGAAATTTCCACATTTTTGAATCACTCTACCACTACTAGAAAAATACAGTGGGGGCAAGTCTGAATAGAGTGCAGACATGACGAGACCATAGTTGTTAGATCCGAACCTCTGCGGGCACTCAATACAGAACAGGGAGCGGTAGCGACCTGGTACGGCGGAGCAGCTTTCAAGCTGTACAGCTATTGCTTCTAGGCAGCTCCTGCTTCTCCTTTAAATATCGCGCAGCTGACCAGGTCGCTACCGCTTCCTGTTCCGCGCTTGAGTGCCGCTTCGAAGTGGAGAGCTCACATTCTGAATTTCCGTACCTAAACTGCCCGGCATGTCTCCGAACAGCGGTTCCCAGTATCTCCACTCTCCAGCCGGAGGGCTTCGTGCAGTGCGCCGTTCGTCGAACGCCTGCGTTAAGACTCGTCTCTGTGATAAATTAGTCTCAGTTCAAAAAACGCATAGGAGTTCAACTCTTGAATGACGCCCTGCTCAACTGGCGCAGCGAATTTCCTATCCTAGACAAGACTGTTTATCTGATCTCGCATAGCCTGGGAGCGATGCCCAGGGCCACTTACGATCGTTTGCACGATTATGCAGAGGCCTGGGCGACGCGCGGGGTGCGAGCGTGGGCCGAGGGCTGGTGGAACATGCCGGTGACGGTAGGCAACGACGTCGCGCGAATCATTGGCGCGGACCCGGGGACCGTGGTCATGCATCAGAATGTCTCAGTTTGTCAGTCGCTAATTCTTTCCTGTTTCGAACCCACACCCAGGAGAAATAAGATTGTTTATTCGGAGCTCAACTTTCCTTCAGTGATGTACGTCTACGAGGCTCACGCACGTAATGGGAGTCTGCGCATTGAAACAGTGAAATCCGACGACGGCACAACGATACCGCTCGAGCGCATGCTGGCTGCGATCGATGAGGAGACTCTGCTGGTGCCTTTCTCCCATGTTTTATTCAAGAGCGCTTTTCTCCAGGACGCCAAAGCGATAACCGAGCGCGCCCATGAGGTAGGCGCAATGGTTGTGCTCGATGCCTATCAGTCCGCAGGCACCGTTCCGTTCAGTGTCAAAGATCTAAATGTAGATTTCGCAACCGGCGGATCGGTGAAGTGGCTTTGTGGCGGGCCAGGCGCGGGGTATCTCTACGTTCGTCCCGATTTGCACACCAAGCTCCAACCAAAAACCACGGGCTGGATGGCGCACGAGGATCCTTTCGCCTTTGATAAAGAGCTTCGCTACGCCCCAGGTATTGCTCGCTTTCTCCACGGCTCGCCTGCGATTCCGGCGCTTTACGCCGCCCAGTCGGGTTATCGCATCATTAATGAAATCGGTGTGGAGAATATTCGCAGGAAGAGTGTGCGCCAAACTTCTCTTTTGATCGACCAGGCCCAGGAAGCAGGGTTCACAGTTACTAGTCCAAAGAGTCCTTCACAGCGAGGGGGCACGGCCTCGATTATGCACGAGCACGCGGCGGCCATTGCCAGCGAGCTGGTGCGCCGGGAGTTTATTGTTGATTTTCGCCCTGGCGCGGGTGTGCGCATCTCTCCTCACTTCTACACCACGGACGAAGAGTTGGAACTAATCATTGGGGAGATGAAGACGATCCGGGACACTCGCGCGTACGCCAAGCACGAAGCGGCCGGCGCGGCATTTTGAAAACGGTTCTTGGTCTTGGGCCTTCGGTCTTTGTCGGTTTGTTCCTAACTGCGAAACAAGGATGCAGAGCCAAGATTTGGAGTACAGAAACCAACAAGATGACTAACGAATACGGGAAACAGGCACCGCTTTCATACAACAAATACCTCCGAGTTCCTGACCTGCTCGGTTTGCAGGAGTGTCTCTCAGGGCCTGAACATCACGATGAGCTTCTTTTCATCACGGTCCATCAAGCTTACGAATTATGGTTCAAACAGATCCTTCACGAGCTTGACGCCGCCATGGTCATGATGAATGAAGACCGCCTCCCCTCCGCCGCCCGCACCCTGCGGCGGGTAGTCGAGATAGAAAAACTGCTGGTCACCCAGATTCACATTCTGGAAACTATGACTCCCATCAATTTTTTAGGGTTCCGCGAGCAATTGAATCCCGCCAGCGGCTTCCAATCAATGCAATTTCGGGAAATTGAATTCGCCTCGGGTCACAAGCCCGAGGGCATGCTGAATGAGTTTCGTAACGATCCTTTTGCTTATGAACGCCTGCGGAAACGGTATGCCGCCCCGTCTTTAAATGAGGTCTTTTTTGCCGTGTTAAGGCGTCGTGGATTTGACGCACCCGAGGACGACGAATCCTTGCGTGATGGCGAACGGAAGAGGCTTTACCAGAAACGGGGCCAGGCGGTGCTCGAAATCCTCACGCATTTCGAGGAGCGCTACGAAGAGTTTCAACTGGCTGAAGCTCTGCTGGAGCATGATGAATACTTTTCGCTGTGGCGCGCACATCACATAAAGATGGTCGAGCGCATGGTGGGCGCAAAGCGAGGCACAGGCGGTTCCGAAGGAATTGGGTATTTGCAAACTACGCTAAGCAAGAAATTCTTCCCGGAGCTTTGGGAGGCTCGTACCTATCTGGAAGTCAAACATGGGGCGGGAGGTTGTCCTTTTTCATCAGCCACTTAGGAATTTGATGGTCTGAGGTTGTTGAAGAAGCCTGCGATATCGGTTTTGCCGCGCGGTTCACTGCCCGTGACGAAGACCTTAGGAAGCGATTAGCTGCTTTCGTTAGGGCGGGGCTGTTTACCTGTTAGCTGACGCATACTAGCCAAATCCAGTTCAGGCTGCAATGAGTATCGAGTTTCCGGAAAAGTTCAACATTGCCGATTACTTCCTCTACCATAACCTCGAGGAAGGCCGAGAAAACAAGACCTGTCTATATTTCCAGGATCAGACACTTACGTACGCAGACGTCGCGCGCATGTCGAATCGCGTGGGCAACACACTCCGGGAACTGGGGCTGAACATTGAAGAGCGAATCCTGATTGCCCTGCCTGACTGTCCGGAGTTTGTCTGGACTTGGTTTGGTGCTGCCCGGATCGGCGCTGTGATCACGATGGTTAACCCGCTGCTGCCCGCGGCTGATTATAAATACTACCTCGAATATACGCGCGCTCGCGTCGCCGTTATTCACCACTCGCTCTTGAAGCCTTTCGCTGAAGCCGCGGAAGGCTCGCGTTACCTCCGGGCCGTGCTAGTGGCTGGTGGTACGCCTGAAGACGATGAAGATATCGACTTTCAAAGCCGTAAGGCCCAATGGTTTGCATTTTCCGATACGGTGGAGTCCTGTTCTGCCGAGTGCACACCTGCCGATACTCACCGCGACGATATTGCCATCTGGTTGTTTACCTCCGGGTCGACCGGGCACCCAAAAGGCGCAGTCCATCTGCAACACGATCTGCCATTCAATACGGAGGTCTATGCGAAGCGTACGCTCGGGGTAAACGAAAACGATCTTACGGTCTCCGTACCCAAGCTGTTTTTCGGTTATGCGACTGGAACCAACCTACTGTTTCCTTTCGCGGTGGGTGGGGCAACGGCGCTTTTCGCGGAACGCTCCACTCCGGAGAAGATATTTGAAGTCATTGAACGTTATCGCCCTACGATCCTGACTACGGTTCCGACGATGATCAATGGAATGCTCAACGCTGAGCGGGAAACATCGCACGACTTGTCGTCATTACGCTTTTGCTACTCTGCGGGAGAGGCTCTGCCTGTGGAACTTTATGAGCGCTGGCTCAAGACAGTTGGAGTGGAAATCTACGATGGAATCGGCTCAGCGGAGATGTTTCACATCTACATAACAAATCGACCAGGTGACGTTAAGCCGGGTAGCCTGGGTCGTATTGTAGAGGGCTACGAGGCCGCAATAATAAATGCTGAGGGTGACCAGCTACCAACGGGCGAGATGGGGACGCTTAGGATCAAAGGAGACTCGGCGGCGTTGTGTTACTGGAACGTCCATGAAAAATCCAAAGAAACCTTTGCCGGCGACTGGTGCACGACCGGCGATCAGTTCCATGTCGACGAAGCAGGATATTACTGGTACCACGGTCGCACTGACGACATGTTGAAGGTTTCCGGTGTTTACGTGGCTCCGGTCGAAATAGAAAACTGCTTGCTGCAGCACGAGGCGGTGCTCGAATGCGCTGTAATTGGTCACGATGCGGGGGACGGGTTGGTAAAACCCAAGGCTTTCATCGTGCTGCGGGAGGGCTACGACGCGGACGCTGAGCGGGAGCAAGAAATTAAAGGCTTCGTCAAATCGATACTTGCGCTGTACAAATATCCCCGCTGGATCGAGTTTGTTGCTTCGCTGCCAAAGAACGACCGCGGAAAAATCGATCGCAAGAACCTCAAACAAGCGGGAATCGTAAATCGTGATTCGTAAATAGAGTCGCGCTTCGCATTGGTTCACATTTTACGATTTATTCACGATTTACCAAACATGCCCTTCTCTACACGTATCAAAATCCGATTTGGCGATACTGACCCGGCGGGACTTGTCTACTACCCCAACATCTTTCACTATTTTCACATTGCGATGGAGGAGTTTTTCTCTACCCAGTGTGGCGTTGGCTACGACCAACTACTCGCCGCCGAGCGCATCGGCTTTCCCACCGTTAATATTCAGACTGAGTTTCGCGCCCCAATTCTTTACGGAGACGAGCTCGATGTCGAAGTTTTTGTCTCTCGCCCAGGCCGAACTTCAGCGATATTCGAGTACCGCGTAACACGCGTCAGCGATGGCCAGCTCTGCGCTCAGTCCACGCAGGTTCACGTTGCTATGAATCTGGACACCCGCCGGCCTGTTCCACTGCCAGAAAAGTTTCGCGAAGCATTCGGCGACGACGCTGCCTAAGCATATCTACGACTCAGGCGACAGCAGAGAAAGATATCGTACCTCCTAATACTCCCGAACTCTCTTTTTCAAATTGCCCGTCTTCTATTAGCTAGTCATCACTCAAATCATCTTCGCTTTTCGAGATCATAGTCTCGCAGGCGGCGATACAGAGTTGACGGCGAGATTCCCAGAATCTCGGCCGTCTTGCCTCGGTGCCAACCGGTCTGTTCAAGTGCGGACAGGATCTGCTGACGTTCCATATCACGGAGTGAGGCGGGCGAGGACGCGGCGGCCGGGAAGCCGGGATCGGCATCGGAACCGGCCGGCACCGAAGCCATCAACACCGGAAACGAAACCGTTGGCCGCGCTACCTCGGGAGGTAACTCCACGAGTGTGATGCGCCCGTTGTTGGCCAGGATAACCGCGCGCTCAAGACAGTTTTTTAGTTGACGCACATTGCCCGGCCAACTATAAGAACGTAGAGCCTCCAGGGCATCAGCTTCGAGAGCAGGAGGGTTCGTGCCACCTACATGCTGGAGCAGATGCTGCGCCAGCGGCTCGATATCCTCCGGCCGCTCTCGCAATGGTGCGAGGCCAATCTGAAAACCATTGATACGGTAAAGCAGATCGGAGCGAAAGGATCCATCATTCACCACCGATTCCAGGTTTCGATTCGTCGCCGCGACAATACGCACGTTCACTTCAACCTTGCGTACGCCGCCGACACGGAAAAACGTTCTGGTTTCAATCGCTCGTAAGAGTTTCGCTTGAAGCCGGGCCGGAAGCTCCGTCACTTCATCCAGAAAAAGCGTACCCCCGTCAGAGAGTTCGATCAGTCCGAGCTTGCGAACCTTGGCGCCTGAAAAAGCGCCCGCTTCGTAACCAAAGAGCTCCGACTCCAGCAACGACTCCTGGAAGGCAGCGCAATTGAGATCGATGAAAGAAGAGTTGGCACGAGTTGATAAGCGATGAATGGCGTGCGCAATCAGTTCTTTTCCGGTACCTGACTCGCCCGTGATCAAAACCGATGCGTCCGAGGGAGCAACCCTTTCCACCAGTCTGATAGCTTCCTTCATCAAGTCCGAGACCGAAACGATTTCGGGTAAGGCAGATTGCCGCGCCAGTTGTTCGCGCAGGCGAAGATTGTCCACTCGCAGCCGGCGCTTCTCGGCCGCCTGTTTGACTCGAACATCCAGCTCTGTGATGGTATAGGGTTTCGTGAGGTAGTCGTAAGCGCCCAGCTTCATCGCTTCTACCGCCGTTTCCACCGTCGCCTGCCCCGTCAACATGATCACTTCAGGAGGATTCGGTCTTTCGTGAACGCGGCGCAGCACCTCCATTCCATCAATGCGCGGCATATTTATGTCGCACAACAAGACATCAACATTGCTCTCTTCGAGCTTCCGCAAGACGGCTTCGCCATCAGGGGCCGCTTGCACTCTGTACCCCAGGCGTTCGAGTTCCTTCTGCAGTACGAGCCGCAGGTTCACTTCGTCTTCCGCAATCAGAATTCGTGCTGCTTGTTGCTCGCTCAAGCCTTCGATTCTCCGATTTGATTCACCGCCGGTAGAGTAATCGTGAAAGTAGTGCCGACTCCTAGAGTGGATCGCCGCCATGCGCGGTTAAGATACCATAACAGACGGCGAGACCAAGGCCCGTGCCTCGTCCTACCTCTTTGGTTGTAAAGATGAGACAAAGACTGCACTCAAAAGTACATAGGTCTATGACAGGTCAGATTGAAAAGTTCAGTCAAGCTGCATAATCGTTGAGTTGACAATGCGGAGGCCTTGCGGGCACCCTTCCTCTCAGCTGCCATTTTCAGCGGAGTTTATATGGGGAGGCAAGTCTATCTCTTGAAACCCATCCCACCTCAGTCAATCATTGCGTAGGCGAAATCTTGACGAAAAGAATCGGCAAAAGCTTAGAGGCGATACCACCGGTCGGTTACATCGAACTGCTGCGAAAAAATCGTGCGTTTCGCCAACTTTGGCTCGGGCAGGTCGTAAGCCAGATGGGCGATTGGTTCAACACGATCGCCATCTACACTATAATTCTCAACCTCACAGGCTCGGGCCGAGATGTGGGTCTGTTGCTGGTCGCACGTTTTCTTCCTAGTTTCGTATTCGGATCGCTGTCAGGCGTACTGGCTGATCGATTCAGCCGGCGCTCAATCATGATCGTTTCGGATCTGCTACGGGCGGTGGTTGTACTGGGCTTCCTCCTGGTGCGCCGAGCTGATCAGCTGTGGATCGCATATGTGCTGACTGTGCTACAGCTCGCCTTCTCAACATTCTTCGAACCCGCGAAGACGGCCGCCATTCCCTCGATTGTCTCCGACCGTGAACTGGTTGCGGCCAATGCGATTTCGGCAGTGACGTGGTCGGTGATGCTGACCTTGGGAGCGGCAATTGGGGGGTTAATCACAGGATGGTTGGGCACGGATGTCGCGTTCGTGCTTGATTCGATGACCTACCTGCTCTCGGCCGCTTTGATCGCGAGTGTGCGGCTTCCCAAGCGGCCCGAGCGGGAGAAGGGCAAGCTCACAATCGGCAGAGCGCTGGGAGTCACAGAGACAATCGAAGGCGTACGGTATGTTAAGCACCGGCCACGCGTGCTGGCACTACTGCTGGTCAAACCCGCGTGGGGTCTCGGCGGCGGCATCCTTACCTTGCTGGCGGTCTTTGGTGAGAGGATCTTTCCCGTCGGCAAAAGCGCGGCCACCGGCATCGGCGTGCTCTTCGCAGCGCGAGGCATTGGGACTGCGGTAGGACCAATCGTAGCGCGGCGGATAGCCGGGGAAGGCAAGAAACGCATGCTGGTCACCATAGGAATATCCTTTCTGATTGGCGGTTTGGGTTACATTGCATTTGGTAGCACCCGCAGCTTCATAGTGGCTTTGATCGTTCTGGGACTCGCGCACACGGGCGGGAGTATCCTCTGGGTTTTCTCCACCGTAATGCTGCAACGCGACGTGGAAGACGGTTTTCGCGGTCGAGTTTTTGCCGCCGAATTGGCGTTGCTTACCCTGACGATGGCAGCCTCAAACTATATCACGGGAGAACTACTGGACCGCTTTCGCCTTTCGCCGCGTTGGGTTACGGTTGGCATCGGCATCTTATTTCTCATCCCGGGTTTTGTCTGGTTTGCGACCGAGCGTTGGTGGGATCGAGGAGAACGCGACCAGACGCCGGACTTAAGAATCGTCGAAGAGCTGAACCCAGAAAACGCAAAGGTGCCTGGATAGATTGCAACTCTCTTACTCTCGCGTGACATGGAAGATCTGACGGAGACGCTAAATACAGCTAATGGGCGAACGTGATCTTGTCAGAACCGGGAGCGGTAGCGATCGGGTTATGGGTGGGCGGCGACCAACTCTGCGACTTGGACCCAGTCGCTACCGCTCCCGGTTCTGACTGGTAAATGCGAATGAAGATCACGATAGGAGTCATGGGATCCGCGAGCGACGCTGGCGAAGGACCTCCCGGCGATGCGCTACGAGGAAAAGCCTCAGCGCTGGGGCAAGTACTTGCCGGGCGCGGTGTTATTCTTATGACAGGTGCTACAAGCGGAATAGTCTACCTGGTCGGCAAGACCGCGCAGGCATCCGGGGTTTTCCACGTAGGCGTCTCGCCGGCTGCCTCTCAGGCCGAGCATGTCGAGCGCTATCAGCTCCCCAGAGACGCTTGTGATCTGATCGTCTACACAGGCTTTGGTTTGAAGGGCAGGAATGTAGTGCTGGTGCGTTCGTGCGAGATTGTAATCTTTATCGCGGGAGCAATGGGATCGCTTAATGAGTTCACCATAGCCCTTGACGAAGGCAAAGTGATTGGGTGTTTGACGGGAACCGGCGGTGTTGCTGACGAAGCTGAATATCTCCTGCAGAAGTTCTCTAAAGAAACCGGCGCGATCGTGATTCAGAACCACCACCCGGAACGGTTGCTTGATGGCTGCCTTACAGCCTTGAGGCCCGGTGATTGTGTGCTGCCGCTCAAGCCCAAGGTAATGTAACCAACCTAAACATGAGCTCAACCGCCACTATCGAGACTCTTTACACCGCAACCGATCTTTCCGCAGCTGAGCTCGACCACGCGGACTGGGACCGGGTCAAGGCAACTCCACTCACACGCTACTGGTCAGGCAATCCCGCTCCTGCCGACCGGCACGCCGAAGCTCGGATCCTCTGGTCTGATGGGTCGCTCTATATTCGTTTTGTTTGCCGCCAGACGGAACCCTTGATCATGAGCTCAAACCCGCAAACTGAAACGAAGACGATGGGATTGTGGGACCGTGATGTCTGCGAAGCCTTCCTCGCGCCCAACCCCGAACAGCCAAATCGCTATTTAGAGTTTGAAGTGGCGCCCACGGGTGAATGGATTGATCTTGCTGTTAACGTGAAACCGGGTCAGCGCGAAACTGAGTGGGACTTCGATTCAGGTATGACTACCACTGCACGCATCGGCAAGGGCCAGATAATTATCGTGATGCGGATCCCCTGGGGCGAACGTATACATAAGCCTCAACGAGGCGAGCGGTGGCGAGTTAATTTGTTTCGTTGTGTCGGCGGCAGCAAGGATCGTGGTTATCTTGCGTGGCAACCAACGCACACTGAACAACCGAACTTCCACGTACCAGAGGCTTTTGGTTGGCTTGTTTTTGACGAATGAAGATCCGTCTCATTTCAGGTACGATTTCAGGTTTCACGATCGGCAGCGCTCATATCCATTATCCGCTTAGTGCGTATGTGCCCTGGTTGTGGGTTCTGGTCGAGATGAAACTGGTGCAAAACCGCTGCTGGGCTGAATCAGCGACTAGTTCTTTAGCGGCGTTGCGGGGAGCGGCTTGCCGGCTACATCACCATTTCTAACTCCCGATTGATCCAGGAGGAACGACAGGCGGCCGGTACGACCATACTGAGCAGGCTCAGCGCTGGCTGTCCAGCTTTTTCCATCGGGGAAGACGGTGATTCGAAAACGATAGCCTGTCGTTTCCGTTCTTTCGAGGTCTTTTGGTATTAGGCCGGCAAGTATTAAGGCGGACATATCCCCAAATTTTCCCGCGTGTTGCTGGCTATACACAAGTTGGGCCAATGAAATGCGCTGCAGCAGGGTTTGGACTTCGCTATGATGAGTGACGATTCGGGCGTTGAAGAAAAACTCACTCCCAGCCTTCCTCACTATCTCCTGGTTTTCCTTGTCACCAACGATCCACTCGCCATTAACGCGAATCAGGGCGACTGGCTCTGCCTGCTCTCTGTTCTCCTCATCTTTGACTCTTACAAACACGGTCGCAGTCTCGCCGTCTATCTGTTCACCGCTAATGTCTACCTTCTCAGGGATTGCCGATGCCAAACGTTCAAAGTCAGGCCGCAGGTCGTCAAATTCTGCAGGCTTCAATCCTTCAATCGCGGGCTGATAAATGGAGAGGGAAAATGCTTCGCGAAACTTTCTCTCCCGCATGGTCTTGTAAAACTCGCGCACAGTGTCGGATGGGGAGCGTTGCGGATTCTGCGTATCAGCCAACGGTGACCCGGCCTGTATTGCAAAAACAGCCACCAAAAACAATAAGAGCAATCGGTGAAATAACGTTTTATTAAGCATTAAACTTATGCAGTAAATACAAGGCGCGCCCCATGCTTAGCAGCGCGCCTCTCTGAAACGCCGGATCAAAAGCTACCTGATTTGGCTAAGAATTTGAAGTCGAAACTGAGATCGGACATCTCCGCGTACCTCGCTCAGTCGCTTCGCATTACGTATGGTCTAGGCTTTAAGAGTTTTTCTCTCCCCACCAGGTACAACAGCACCGTAAGCCCCATGAGTGGAATCAGGGCGAGCAAATCTGCCCTCGGCCCTTCAAAGAAGCCGTTATTCGCTCTGGACCACAATTCAAATCTGGTTAAGCGCGTGCCGATGCTTTCACTCAGGTTTAGAAACGCGTGGACGACGCCTGCTAGCGCGCCGCCTGCTATATAACCCGAGGCGAGTAAGACGCCGGCGCTCTTATCTGTCTCCGCAACGAGTTGCTCTTCGGAAAGCTTCTTATCAGCTAACCTGCGGCGCAGATACTTATCTACTCCCAGCCGCACCATCCCGCCAACAAATATCGGCGCCGAGGTTGAGAGCGGAAGATAAACGCCCACCGCGAACGCGAGCGACGGAATACCTGCCATCTCCAGCACTATCGCAATGAAGACTCCTAGCAGCACCAAACCCCAGGGAAGCTGCTGACTGAGAATACCTTTGATAATGTAGGAGATCAGGGTAGCTTTGGGTGCATTGTACTTGGTCACGCTGCCACCGTCTGGTCGCTTGTCGAAAATCCCATTGATGCCCGGATCGGCAAGATAGACAGGCACCCCTTGATCGTTAACCAGATAGCGCCCGGTCGTACCAATCGCGGTGTCGGTTTGATGACAAACTAGGTAGCTGGCGGTGTCGCTGCTTGCTTGCTGGCCTTTCAGGCGATCGCGCTTCGGCTGGCCGCCACTCTGCTCACAGTTACTCACGTTAAAAAGATAACCCTCCGGCAGAGCCACCTCTTTAGTGCTTGCGACAGGAACATAAACCGTTGCCGATTGGTTGAGCCATAGTAGGATGTAGCCGAGCACCAACGCCGACGCGAGCGCGCCGATCAGGATAGCAATCTGCTGGTTCTGGGGAGTTGCGCCAACCAGAAAACCAGTTTTTAGATCCTGGGAAGTTGTCCCTCCATTGGAAGCCGCAATACAGACTATGCCCCCAATTGAAAGCGCGGTGACAAAATAAGGAGGCGCGGTCCAACCGATAATCAGAAAAACCAGACAAGTCAGCAGCAGCGTAGCTACCGTCATTCCTGAGATCGGGTTTGAAGAAGAGCCCACTTCGCCGGTCAATCGCGATGACACGGTAACAAACAAAAATCCGAAGATAACAATGAGCAGGGCGCCCAAAAGGTTGAAGCGGAGACCCAACTGAGGAACGATCATTATCGTTCCCATCAACGCGATGATGCCCCCGATGACGAACTTCATAGAAAGGTCCTGGTCCGTTCGTGGAATATTACCCCTGGCCTCGCGGCTACCGCGCAGATCCGCAAGTCCACCCTTGAGTCCGCTCCAAATAGTCGGTAGTGACCGGACCAGGCTAATGATGCCGCCGGCAGCTACGGCGCCTGCGCCGATGTAAAGGATGTAGGTTCTTTGAATCGTACCCACGTCCATGTCGCGAATTAGTTGCGCAGTTTCAGGTGCCACTGGCGTTGTGAGTCCGGAGCCGAAATACTTGATCGCGGGAATTAGCACGAGATAAGAAAGGACCCCGCCGGCTGCCATGATGGAAGCAATACGCGGTCCTATGATGTAGCCGACACCGAGCAGTGCCGGGTTGTTTTCAATCGAAATTGAACCCGCTTCGAAAGGCCGGCCAAAAACTTTGGTCGGAACCTCTTTCCAAGTCTTGAAAATCTGCTGCACCCCATAATAAAGGAAGCCGATGCCGAATCCGGCAATAATTACTTTGCCGCCAGTGGTAGCCTCGTCAGCAACTGCTGCAGAGGCCGCGTCTTGGTGAGCCGCCGCCCGTGATTCCGCGGACGCAGCGGCCTTCAGGACTTCGGCGCAGGCTGTTCCCTCGGGATATTTAAGGTAACCGTGTTGGGCCACAATCAATGCGCGGCGCAGAGGGATCATCATCAGGATGCCGAGCAAACCGCCCAGTACCGCGACAAGCATCACCCGCGTCAATTCCAAATCAAATCCCAGAATCAAAATAGCCGGCATCGTCACGCCCAAGCCGAACGCGATCGATTCGCCGGCAGAACCGGCAGTCTGGACAATGTTGTTTTCGAGGATTGTGGCATCCCGTATTCCGAACTTTGAAAACACCCGGAACAGCGTGATTGAAATCACCGCCACTGGAATGGATGCGCTTACCGTGAGTCCAACCTTCAGCACCAGGTAAAGCGACGACGCTCCGAAAACCATGCCGAGTAGTGTGCCGACAATCAGAGCCCGAGGTGTGAGCTCGGGGATACGCACATTCGGAGGAATGAACGGGCGAAAGGTCGTCAGGTACGGATTATCCGGCTTGAAGCCTACTCTGTCTGGATACTCATTCGCAGGAATGCTTTCAGAAGACATCTGAAGTGACCTCCGATTCAGTTTCTAGAACGGGGAGCTGGTAGGGTTTAAGACGCCGACACTTTACACGGGTGGACGGCGACTGGGCAAGTTTGTTTCTTACCAAACCCATAATTTATATTTGCGACTACTCCTCGTAGAGCGGTTAATGGCGCTAAACCTGGACCACAATAAAGTCGACATTGGAACGCGCGACGCTTTGCTGAGACTCGGGGCCAGCCGGCAGTCAGTGCGAGGCGCCGCCCGCAGAGCGGCACCTTCTCCCTACGTTTCCCACCAGCTTTCGATTACACTTTGCTTCGTCCCTTCAAAACTCAAAGCGAGGCACTCGTAACATGTCCAGACGTACATTCTTACTGCTGCTGCTGATCGCGGCATTTATTTTTCAATCGGCCGCGCTTGCGATAACCAGTGCCGCGCGTAACCAAACCCACGCCCCGAGAGCCACCAGCTCCGGGCAAGTTCCCACTCCTGAGGAAGTCCTAAGTTTTCGTCCCGGCGACGATCGCAAACTCGCCAGCTGGAACCAGGTTCTCACGTATTTCGACAAATTGGATCAGGCTAGCAACCGGGTGAAGTTTGAAGCTTTGGGCAAGTCAACGATGGACGTGCCATTCGTGATGGCGACAATCAGTGCGCCGGAGAACCTTGCGCGTCTCGAGGAATACAAGAAGATTCAGCAGTTGCTTGCAGATCCACGCAAGCTGGGTCCGCCAGGTGTCCGCGAACGCAAGGCTGCGGAACTGATCGCGCGCGGAAAGACGATTGTGCTTATCACCTGCGGCATTCACTCAACGGAGGTTGGTTCATATCTTTCAAGCATGCTCATCGCACACCGCCTGGCTTCGTCGAACGAACCTGAAATTGAGGAGATTCTGCGTAACACGATTGTCCTGCTGGTTCCCTCTTTGAACCCTGATGGTGTGGAAATTGTCAAAAACTGGTACGACAAAACACTCGGCACTCCCTACGAAGGCACCAGCCCGCCCGAGCTCTATCAAAAGTATGTAGGCCACGACAACAACCGCGATTGGTACGCCTTCACACAGGTGGAGACCAAAATCACCGTTGCGAAAATTCACAACGTCTGGCACCCGCAGATCGTTCACGATATTCATCAACAGGGCGAGTTTGGCTCGCGTCTCTTTCTGCCGCCTTACATGCCGCCCGTCGAACCAAACGTGCCGAAGCAACTGATCGATGGCTATACGGAGCTTGGCAACTGGATGGCCGGGCAACTTCGCGCCAAGGGCTTCCAGGGGATCACGACAAATTCAACTTACGACGCCTGGACGCCGGCGCGCGCCTACTCCCACTATCACGCCGGTGTGCGCATGCTGTCAGAGACTGCTTCGGCACGTATTGCGTCGCCCATCACGGTCAAGTTTGAGGAACTACGTTCCCGCGAGGGTTACGATCCGCAGAAGGCATCCGATAAGTTCGGACCTGTTTGGCGCGGCGGGCCCTGGCATCTGCGTGACATTACCGGGTACATGACCACAGCCGCGTTCACGCTCCTGCAGCACGCGTCGCAAAATCGTGAACGTTGGCTGAACAGGTTCTATCAGATTGGAACGGAAGCGGTGCGCCCGCACAGACGTGGTGAGTTGTACGCATTTGCAATTCCACCAGCGGACCAGTTGGGACCACTGCTGACTATCCTGGAAAGCGGTGGAGTGGAGGTGGACTACCCTGGTACATTCACCGCAGACAGGCACAGGTATCCACAAGGCACTGCCGTTGTCAGGATGGCCCAACCATATGGTAGCTTTGCCAAAGCTCTCTTGGAAACGCAACGTTACCCCGATCTGCGCGACGCTTCAGGTCATCCGATTCCGCCATATGACGTTACTGCTCACACGCTGCCGTTGCTCATGGGTGTGCCGGTTGACCCCATCTACACACGTTTCGCATTACCAAAGCCCAAGGCTGAGCGGGGTGAGGGCGGGCTCCCCGGTTGCGGTGATGCTAACCCTCCTCGTCGAGCAATTTATAAATCCCACGTGCCATCGATGGATGAGGGTTGGACGCGATGGGTGCTTGATCACCAGGCGAAGTGTCTCTCTCATGCTTCTCTTCAAGACGCCGATCTCCGAAAAGGGAATCTGCTTAAAGATTTCCCTATTATCATTGTACCCGACCAGGCGCCGCGGACGATTCTCAACGGATACCGCGCGGGCGCCATGCCGCCGCAGTATACCGGAGGCATTGGCGAGCAAGGCGTGAAAGCATTGCGGGAGTTTGTCGAGCAGGGCGGAACGCTCATATTTCTGAATCGCGCTTCGGATTTTGCTATAGAGCAATTCAAGCTGCCGTTGCGCAACGTCGTCGCCGGAGTGGCGCGCACGGATTTTTTTGTCCCCGGCTCAATACTTCGTATTGAGCTAGACACCGCGCATCCCATCGCGAAGGGGATGCTGAAAGAATCCATTGCCTGGGCAGAGGATTCACCAGTATTTGAAGTGGTCAGCTCTGGGAGCAGCAGCAGCGAGCTAAATGTCCCGGCAGCGAATGTGCGCATCATCGCGCGCTATCCGGCGAATAAAGATCCGCTCCTGTCCGGCTGGCTACTGGGAGGCGATCGCATCAGGGGCAAGGCGGCCCTGGTGGAAGTAACGATTGGCAAGGGTCGAATAATTCTTTTTGGCTTTCGTCCGCAGTATCGCGCGCAGTCGCTGGCAACCTATCCACTCTTTTTCAATGCGATCAGATGATTTGACTGGATCCGGTCGCTACCTCAGGTGTGTGAAAAACCCAAGCACTTACGGTAATTTGCAGGTAAGGAAGGCGGACCCTGTCCCCGCCTCAAGCTTGAAAACCACTCAGCAACGCCTGGGAGTAGTTCGACCATATGCGCGCTGAGGAAGCTCCGTTGGAGAGTGAGAATGAATTGAGTTGATAGTCTGAACGATTTTTGTTTTCGTCGTAAGAGCGGGGACAGGGTCCGCCTTCCTTACCTGCAAGTCATCGGGGCTAGAGCCGTCCTTTTGGGATTGGATCTGTGCTTGTGATCGCGGCACTCCAAAAAGTTGAATGCCAGTATCAGGCGCCGATACGCTCGCGGTTCAGTAGAACCACTCTGGGTTACGAGCCTTATTATCGCTCGAGATACATGTTCGCGGCCATCTTAGTCAGCTTCCAAACCTTGGTCCATTGGATCCGGTCGCTGCCGTTCTCACGGCCGGTGAGCTTGTCGAAGATCAGCTTGCGGAACAAGCGTCCCTCACGCTTGAGCATAAACTCTTTCGCATAGGGCTTCGCGGTTTCAAAGAAACTAAACTCCGGATCAGTGACGATACCAATGCCTTCCAAAGTCATCAGCGCCCGCATGATGTAGGTGAAGTTTGCCGGCAGGCGGAAAGGATACTCATACATCACTTCGGCGAGGTCGTAAGTCAGCTCTTTAAAATTCACCTCACCTAGTTTCAGATTCAAATAGTGTTTGAACAGCCCCTCCACGATGGGACGAATCGTCTCCGGATCTACACCAGGCTTCAGGAAGTTGAGGTTGATAATATCCTGGCCCAACCCATGAACGTCGCGGCTGACAACGTGAAAGAAGGCATCGATCATCTGCGACTGCAGACGTGGCGTGATGCGGCCCACCATGCCAAAGTCGAAGAAGGCAAGATGACCGCTATCCATCACCAGTAGGTTTCCCGGATGCGGGTCAGCGTGGAAGAACCCATCTTCAAGCAACTGCTTCAAATAAGACCGCACCAGCAGTCGATTAACTTTTACGGGTGAGATTCCCCGCGCGCGCATCGCTTCTAGATCGACAACCTTGGTCCCGCGAATAAACTCCATCGTCAGCACCTGCGAAGCAGTGTGCGACCAATGGATTCTGGGCACCCGGACAGCTCGCCAGTCGCGGAAGTTGTAACGGAACCGGTCAGCATTTCGTCCCTCCCGGCCGTAGTCCATCTCCTCAAAGATCGTCCGGTGAAACTCCTGCAGCATTCCTTCCCAGTCGGCATTCTCATTGGCACGAGGGAAGAACCGGTTTGTTAGTTTCACCAGCCGGTAAAGAATCGCGATGTCGAACCTGATGATCTCTTTGAGATGGGGGCGAAGCACTTTGACCGCGACTTCCTGGCCGGTGTGCAAGCGAGCACGATAAACCTGACCCAACGAGGCAGCAGCGATGGGTGCGGCATCGATCTCAGCGTAGGCCTCTTGCACACTGCGGCCGAGGGCGACTTCTATTCGGGCGTGGGCTTCGCTTGTGGAAAACGCCGGAACCTGGTCCTGCAAGATCGAGAGTTGTTTTATGTACGAAAGCGGGAGCAGATCACCGCGAGTACCAAGGGCCTGGCCGATTTTTATGAAGGTGGGTCCGAGCGCAATCAAGTTCTCGCGCAACCAGACCGCCTGTTTTTCGAGTCGCGCCATTTTCCTGGTCGAGCCATCGGCGCCGCGAAAAACAACAAACCGCAACACTTGGATAGCTCTGTCGAGCATGCGTCCAACACCACCGCGGCAAAACTGTAGAAACTGCGCCTGGCGCCCTCCCGCACGCGCGGCTTCTCTCCGCCGTTCGGCAGTGCGACGATTAAACTTCGAGCGAATGTCGTAGCTATCCAGAAAGAGATACAGCGTCAGCAGACCGAGCACACGTGAGACATTGGCCACGCGCAGCCAACCCCGCAACCCATGTCCCTTGAGAATCTGGTTCACGAGCTCATCGTTGAGTGGGACCGGCGGAGCGTCAACTTTCGGCGACCGCGACCGAGTCGGCCCTCCGTTGTGGCTCACGCCATTAGCGTCCTGCCCTGCGGGAGTCGAAGAAATCGGAACTAATGACTGCTCTGTCCTCATCGTGTGCGCTCTTGAGTACGACCACCCGGATGCACAAGCGGGCCACGCCCGCCTCTAAACCGAGCGACACCAGGTCGAACATCCCAAAGGATAGCTCGCATCGCTCTGTCAAAACGGGAGCGGTAGCGACCTGTTCTCAACTGGAAGAGTACAACCCCGTCGCTTTCGCTCCCGGTTCTGACGAGGACAACCTATCCAGCTCCGACCACTATCTCCTCAAAGGATTGCTAACATGTGTTTGGCGCCGGCACGTTCGAAGTAATTCTGGGCCCGGTCGACATCCTTGGTAATCTGCGTTTTCAACGATTCCAGCGAGTCAAACTTTTGCTCGTTACGCAGGCGGTAAAGAAACCGTACTCGAATCACGTCGCCGTAAAGGTCACCAGCCCAATTCATTACGAATGTCTCCACCGAAGGTTCCGACCCAGTTTCAAACGTCGGCCGCGTGCCCACATTTGTAACGCTGCGCCGCCATTGCCCGTCAATCAGAGTTCCAGTAACGTAAACGCCATTCGCAGGTATGACGCGGTTCTGGGGACGCAGGTTGGCCGTCGGAAATCCTAACGTATGGCCGCGCTCATTTCCTCGTTCAACGCGACCCTCCACACCGTAAGGGCGACCCAGCATTCGGCGCGCCAGATTCACCTTTCCTTGCGCCAGCAATTCCCGAACCTTGCTTGAACTCACGCGCTGGTTTCGCAAACCAACTTCCGGCACTTCCCCGGCGACGAACCCCAACTCTTTGCTAACCTGGCGCAGGAGCTCAATGTTGCCTTCGCGGTTGTGACCGAACCCAAAGCCTCGTCCCAAATAAACTTCTTTGGCATGCAGACGGTTCATCACAACGTCTTGCAGAAAGTCTTCCGCCGGAATTTTCGAAAACTCTTCAGTGAAATGTACGACGATAGTCTGTTCGATTCCGAGGACGCCAAAACCTTCTACTTTCTGATCCAAAGTTTGCAGCAGCGGAGGCGACGTCTGGGGATGCAGGACCGCGCGCGGATGCGGATCAAAAGTGATGACCGTGGGGACGGCGCCGAGGGCACGAGATCTCTCTACAACCGTGCGCATGATTAGTTGATGGCCCAGGTGCAGCCCATCAAAAACACCAAGGGTCAGTACGGTCGGGCGTTGGATGTCAGCGTTGTCGGTGCCGTGGAAGAGGCGCATACGGAGTGAGTGATCAGCAAACCATAATCAGAAGCCAATGGAAACTGGAAAATGAACTGACCCTGCCCGACAACTCTCACTCATCACTAACAACTAGCCCGTCATACGCCCACTCGACTCTCTCCGGCAGGCGAGCGGAATCGCGCGCATGTTTTACATCATGTGCGATGTGGGTAAAGTAAGCACGTTGCGGTTTTATTTTTTCAACGTACTCAAGCGCCTTGTCCAGCCACAGATGAGTCGGGTGTTCCTTAAACCGCAAGCAATCAAGGACCAGCACCTCGAGGTCCGACATTTCGTCTATCGTATGTTGCGGAATTAGGCTCAAGTCTGTTGCATAAGCAAAATCATTAAAACGATAACCCATTACCGGAAGCCGGCCGTGGATGACCTCGAGTGGAGTTATCTCCAGCTCGTCACCGAGGCAAAAGGGCGCTCCAGCCACGACAGTGTGTGGAATAATTTGCGGCAACCCACCGCCGAAGTGTGAAGGTTCAAAGATGTATTTGAAGATGCGCCGAATATCAGGCCAGGCCCGCTCGTTGGCATAGACGCCTAGTGCGCCGTAGCGGAAGTTCAAGGGCCGAATGTCGTCAAGTCCGAAAATGTGATCAGCGTGACAATGGGTTACCAGGACCGCGTCGAGTCGTTTCAGCCTGTGGCGTAAGGCCTGCTGCCGAAAGTCGGACGAGGTGTCAACCAGTACGGTCTGGCCACCGTGTTCTATCAGAATTGAAACCCGAAGTCTTTTGTCCCGCGGATCATCCGAGGCACAGGTCTCACAATCGCAGCCAATCGAAGGAACACCCGTGGACGTGCCGGTGCCAAGGAAGGTCAGTTTCATCTGGTAAATCGTAAATCGTGAATCGTAAATGGTAAAAAGCCGAACTGACTAATTCACGATTTACGATTCACGATTTCCGCTTAGGTGTCAGCCGCCAATGATATCGCGCCCGGTGTACGCCCGGGAGGCCTTTGGCGACACGGAGCTGGTGAGCGAGACATACTGCATGCGCAAATCTGCAAGCAGGCTTTCAAGGATCTTTTCTTCCTGAGGCGCCAAATTTCCCTGTGTTTTTTTCTGCAGCATTCCCAGGATGTCAATCCAGTGTTTGGCCAACTCGAGGTCAACTTCGCGCTTATGCGTTACCGGATGCTCCATCATTCCCAGCGAAGACGCCGCGTTTGAAGCGATCGACATAATGAAGTTTGCGAAGCCTGCGGGGTCTTCGGCATCCGGCAGCTCATCTTCGTCAGGTTCGGCCGGTTCATTAGCCGCGGTGCTCGCTGCCTGGGGCTGAGTGGATTGAGTGCTGGCTGAAGCTTCAGCGGCGGGCGTCGGGGCACTAGCTGGTTCCGGTGCAGGGGCCGGGTTAGGGGCCGGCTTCTCCTGCGGCTGAAGGTCTCGTGGGGTGCCGTCAGGATTAAACATGCGGCGATCGGTCACCTTGAAATTTGGCTGTTCATCGTTCATTGGCTTATTGCCCTGCGTTTCTTGAAAAACTCAAGTGGCGCTGCACTTCCTTTTTAGTTTCTGTGTTTTGATGGGATGGTAACATCCGAATCGCAGGAGTCGCAAGAAAGCAGTTGGTTGGGTGGTGTTTTAGGTTGAACTTGGGAGGTTAATGCTGTGAAGCACGACTGCAGTTTCTTGCTCTTTGAGCAATGTCAAACCGACCTAAACGATCCGCGAAATCTTGTGGTGTCATTTCGTGTAAGTTCGTGGATCGTGTCTATGGGGTAAGGGCCGTTTGAGACTTGGGACTTCTGACTTTGGACTCTAGACTAGTTTCCATGCCTGCCACATTTAACGACCTGATTACACTGATGACGCAGTTGCGTTCGCCTGCGGGTTGCCCCTGGGACCGCGAACAGACATACGCCACGCTCGCGCCGATGCTTCTGGAAGAAGCTTACGAAGCGTTTGAGGCAGTTGAGGAGGCGCGCGAGGGCCGCCCGGCGGATCTGCGTGATGAACTCGGCGACCTGCTTTTTCAGATCGTCTTTTACGGCCAAGTTGCCAGCGAACGTGACGACTTCACCATTGACGACGTCACCGATGCAGTTCATGCAAAAATGATCCGCAGGCATCCGCATGTCTTTGGCGGTGCGCACGCTGATACGACGACTGAGGTGCTGCGCAATTGGGAGGCCATCAAAGCTGAGGAGAAGAGAGTAGCGAACAAGCCGGACGCAGCGAAGCAGACGTCTGTCCTTGACGGCGTCTCTATGAAAGTCCCCGCTCTGATGGAAGCTCACCAACTCTCAACCAAAGCCGCTCGCGTGGGATTTGATTGGGAAAAAGTTGAAGACATCTTCGCGAAAGTTCAAGAGGAGATCGGCGAGTTACTCGACGCAATCAAGGTCCACGCCGATTCCAAGTTGGAAACGGACCACACTCGGGTGCGGGAAGAAATTGGTGATTTGCTTTTTGCCGTAACAAATATTGCCCGTCACCTTCGTGTTGAGCCGGAAGCGGCTTTGAAATTGACCAATAGAAAGTTTCGTCAGCGTTTTAGTCATATCGAAGACCGCTTGCAGGCGCGCGATCGGAGCTTCGAATCGACAACACTCGAGGAACTTGAGTCTCTCTGGCAAGAGGCGAAGACCAATAAACAGTAGGCAGGAGCACGGAGCACTTAATTTGACTATAAGCAGAACGACGATCCAGTTAAACTAAAAACAAAGGCCCGCTCGAAAGCGGGCCTCGCTAAGTTGGCTGGTATCCAGCGTTAGTCGTTTATCCGAATCGAGCGAAGAATGTTATTGAAGGCGGAAGCAAAGCTTCGTGCTTCACTTTGCGGAGCAACAGCAACCATATAGAACAGATCACCATTCCGCAGTTGCGTTGAAACCAACGTCACAGACTCGCGCTGACCGGTCGCCGAGTTGACGTTACTGAGTCCGGCGCTCAAACCAGTGCGGCCGGAAACAGTAGTGCGTTGGAAGTTTGTCGACTGGCGCAAATTGCTATTTCCCTGGGCCAGACTATTAATCAACTCCTGAGTCGCTTGACGCAGGTCCCGACTCTGCGTACGAGAGACACCAAAGTTAACTCCATGAGTGAAAACGTCCTGGCCTTGATGCTGTCCATATCCGCCTTCAGGAGCAAACCAGACAGAATCGTTGTTTCCTAACTCGCGCCAATTATCCGGCACGCCCACGGACGCGAACCCTAACGCGTTATAACTGCGGTAACGGGTCGACGGATAGGCTACACGGCCCACCTGCGTATCCGGATAGTTGCCGCCGGCATTCTCCGTCGGTTGACGCTGTCCGCTGCGAGCGATTTCTTCCATGGAAGCGGCTCTCGGATAGCCCCGTAGCTTAGCCTGAACACGCGAGAAATCGCGCGTGTCGCGAATGGGGTTTTCGATCCGCAAATACTGAGCTTCCTGATTGATTCGCGCGTAGCGATTCGCGGGACTTGGGTGACTGCTCATGAAGCCGCCGCTACTACCACCGCCCTGTTGCTGGATTGTTTGGAACATGGTGGCCAGGTCACGCGGGTCATAACCAGCACGCGCCATGATTTGAGCACCGAGAATGTCGGCCTCAGTTTCATACTCTCTACTGAACTTTAGAAAATAAACGCCGACACCCTGGCTTGCAATCTGTGCGGCGGCTCCTGCTGGTCCACCAAGAACTGCGCCACCAATGCCGAGAATTCCCGCCAGCAAACCATACTTCTGACCTTTGGTCGCTTGTGCGGTACCATGGCGTAAAGCCACGTGGCTGATCTCATGGGCCATGACTCCGGCCATCTCGCCTTCGCGGCGGGCTGCTTCGATCATGCCACGATTGACGTACATGGGACCACCGGGTAGTGCGAAGGCGTTTATGTCGCGCGCATTAATTACCCGGAAAGAGTACTGAAATCCTGGATGCCGAAACTCAGACGGTATCGCAGCTGCCAGAAGATTGCCTACGCGCTCGACGTAGCTTGATACCTCGCCATCACGCAGTAATGGAAATTGCTGTTCAGCCTCGTTGGCGGCTTGCCGACCCAGCTTAATGTCATCCTGAACACTATACTTGTTACTGTGCAGCGTGAGCTTGGTCTGAGGAAATACAGACACCGGCATCAAGAAGATCGCTGATACCGCGAACCACGTGATTAACCTACGTGTTATTTGGTAGTTGTTTTTAATCATTTCTCCCTCCGTCTTGAAACTTTTGGTTTCATGTCAATGCTGCTGTGGCCGTAGGGAGAGGCGGGATTGGCCGAAGCGTTTGATGAATTAGTTTCGGGTCTGGTTTACTACTCCCAAAAGCAAAATTAAGGCCCCCGACACACACTTTGAAGTGCACCAAATCGCAACATCGGTGCACGGTCCGAGGACGTTTTCACATAAGAGTCTGCAAAGCACAACGGTTTGCAGATTCGCCGTTTATACTAGCAATGGAGGTGCCAAGCGGTGGTACTAACTCTTGTTGCGAGGCTCGATGCGCTCGTTGAGCCACTGGGCGGGCTCGCCAATAGGCGGTATGCGGTGGGGCTCACCCTTCCGAACGCGAATCATCGAAATAACCAGGAAGATAGTCGCGGCAACCTTGAACAAGGATCCACCTATCGAGCTGTCTGTTATCGCTCCAACCACACCAAAAAGCGTTTGGACCACCAGGATGGCGATGTGCAGAGCCAACCCTTGAGCGGCGTGAAACCGAACTTTCAATTCCTTTCTGGGCACCAGGAATAACTCAACCAGAGACGCAACCACACCAATGTAAAAAGGTGCATAGGGCAGGATCACCGCCCAATTTTCAGGTAATCCTATCCCGGCCACAGGGCGCGAGGTGGGCTTCAAATTAACTTGCGGTGGTCGATAGGGAGACTGTTGGTACGGCGTCGGCGGTGAATAAGTTGGGGGCACAAATACTGAAGGATAAGGAGAATCCACTGGCGTATCGAAAGTTCTAGTAGGCGCCTCGGAATAGATGTTACTCCGGGCGCTGTCGTTTGAGGATGAATCCACTTCACGGGTAGCTCCTTTCACTTCCCGCGTACCCGGCCCACTGTCGTCTGCAATCCACACCTCTTCCGTTTGTCTCACATAATCCGGATCGAGTGGATTGGTGTCGTACTTGGTTTTTTTGGTCTCCATCACCGAAAATCTCTACGACTGTTTCAGTGGCGCGGTTCCAATCTTACTCGTCCGCCACAGCATACTCAACCTGCTGCCAAGTTTTGTCGCGTTCAGAAATCCGAAAGCCTCGCATGATCGGCCTTGCCCCACCCAGTCCTACGATCAGGTAGGTCGCAGCGGGGTAGTAGGCAAGTCGTACGTCCGTCTCCGAAGGCACAGGTTCAGTCGAGCGCGGATGGGAATGATAGATAGCCAGAAGCTGTTCACCGCGCCCACGCATCTGCCTTTGAGCGGCGAAGAGTTCTTCTGGTGCGGCTTCGTAAGCTATCTGGGGATTGCTGGCGACATTGCGCAGCGGATGGATGGATGTGGCGCGATTGTTGTTGCCCCCGATCAAACCACAGCACTCGAACGGCGTGGCTTGTCGCGCGTGCGCAAAAATCTCCTTAAGCTGTGCATTCCGAAGGGTGATCATTCACGCGAACAAAACTCATTCGTCCTTCACGACTCTAAGATGCAGTTCCTCCAACTGTTTTGGATCCACTTCACCGGGCGCATCGATCATCAAGTCAGCGGCGGAAGCAGTTTTCGGAAACGCCATTACGTCGCGGATGTTTTCCGTGGGCACCAGCACCATCATGAGCCGTTCAATGCCCGAAGCAATGCCGCCGTGCGGCGGTGTACCGTACGAGAGTGCTTCCAGGAAGAAACCGAAACGCTCGCGCGCTGTCTCTTTTGACATACCCAGAGCCTCGAACACGATATCCTGAACGTCACGCCGGTGAATACGAATCGATCCCCCAGCTACTTCCACTCCGTTTATTACTGCATCGTAAGCTTTGGCCCGGATCCGTCCCAGCACATCTGACTCACCGCTGTTGACAGCTCGCTCAAACAGCAACACGTCTTCGTCAACCGGCGAAGTGAAGGGATGATGCATTGCGTAATAGCGCCCATCATCCTCGTGGTACTCAAACAGGGGAAACTCAGTGACCCACAAGGGCGCGAACACACTCCCGGGAATTCGTTTCAGTTGGCGCGCAACTTCATTTCTTAACGCACCCAGACTGGCAGTAACGGTTTTCGGTTTTCCAGCTACGATTAAGACTGCATCACCTTTCTCGGCACCGGCCGTTTGCGCCATGGTCGACACGGCATCTGCCCCTAACGCCTTGAGCAAAGAGGAAGAAACCTCATCGCCCAACCGGATCGAGCCGAGTGCCGAAGCTCCATAGCGCTTAACAAATTCCTGTAGCTCATCAAGGGCCTTGCGTGAAAGCCCAGCTCCTCCGCCAACGACAATTCCCTTCACCTGCCCGCCAGTCGCTAGGGCTGAAGCGTAGGGAGCGAATGTGGTCCCTTCCAGGGCCGGAGATAAATCTCGCAGCTCCATGCCTTGAATGCGCAGGTCGGGTTTGTCGGAACCATACCGCAGCATCACTTCCGCATAACTGAGCCTGGGAAAAGGCACCGGCAAGTCAGCGCCAATAAAACGAAATACACGCGCAAACAACCCTTCAATCAATGCATAGACCTGTTCTGAGGTGGCAAAACTCAACTCAACATCGAGTTGGCTGAACTCGGGCTGCCGGTCGGCACGCAGGTCTTCGTCACGAAAGCAACGCGCAATCTGAAAGTACTTATCCAGCCCCGCAATCATGCAGATCTGTTTGAAAAGCTGCGGTGATTGGGGCAACGCAAAAAACCTACCCGGTTGGATGCGGGCGGGAACGATGTAGTCGCGCGCTCCCTCGGGCGTGGACTTGATCAGATTGGGAGTCTCGATTTCGAGGAATGCCTGCTCGTCCATGTAGCGCCGAATCTCAGCCACTACCCGATGCCGGAGTTTGAGATTTGACTGGAGCTGAGGTCGGCGCAAATCCAGATAGCGATACTTCAAGCGCAGGTCTTCGCTTGCCAGAGCGTCCGGCGACGCATCCAGTTGAAACGGCAGCGTGCGCGCATCGTTGAAAATGTAAAGATCGCGAGTTTGCACTTCCACCTCGCCCGTAGCGAGTTTGGGATTGCGTGCACTGTCATCGCGCAACACTACTTCGCCCACAACTGCGATGACATATTCACCGCGGACGTCCTTGGCCTTAGTGTGTGCTTCGGGGAAGTTTTCGGCATTGAACACAACTTGAGTTACGCCGTCGCGGTCGCGAAGATCGACGAAGGTGAGTTCACCAAAGTCGCGCCGCCGCGCCACCCAGCCCATCAAGGTAACGTTTTTGCCGACGTCTTCTTTGCGCAGCGCCCCGCAGGAATGGGTGCGCTGTAAGTTCCCGAGGTTATCCAGCATGCTGAAGATATTGGTTAATCAGTCTTTCGCTGGGCAATCTCGATCAGATTGCCACCCGGATCACGAACATAAAAACGTTGAGTACCAGGAACTGGACGCGGATCGGAAAGGATCTCGAGTCCCGCAGACGCCAGGTAGTCCTGCGCTCGATGGAGGTCCTCAACGACGAAGCAGACATGTCGTGTGCTCGACCGTTCGTCGAGACCGTCTTCGAGCGAAAGATGCAATTGCACGCTGCCGAGCTGATACCAGGTCCCACCGCGTCCGCGCGACGCTTCGGGCTTGGGTACTTCTTCGAGACCGAGTCTTGCGCTATAGAAGTCTTTCGCAGCCCGCTCGAGCGCTCGTGGCACGGTCACATTGACATGATGAAAGTT
>Ga0136617_10000396_pt1 | contig 36024 bp, 34 predicted proteins | sample AntDrymUQ3222106_2_FD_129672 | JGI IMG/M metagenome (GOLD analysis project Ga0136617, IMG submission 129672) | Polar desert sand microbial communities from Dry Valleys, Antarctica - metaG UQ322 (21.06) | ecosystem: Environmental > Terrestrial > Soil > Desert | place: Antarctica: Dry Valley... | reverse complement strand
TATTTGCACTTGAAAGAGTCGGAATATCGTTTTAATCATCGCAAAGAAATCTTGTTTCGATTACTGTTAAAATTACTGGAGCGGTATCCGCTTTAATTACTTTTGCTACCATAGACCCTTAATTTTTTATCAAATCGTTTATAAGCTTTAAATAAAAGAATTATTATAATGAATAAAAAGGCATTGATAACAGGCATTACCGGGCAGGACGGCAGCTATCTGGCAGAGTATCTTCTTGACTTAGGATATGAAGTTCATGGTTTAGTGCGACGTGTCGCGCTCGAAGATCCGCATCGCAGATTTACGCGAATCGGTCATTTACTTGATAAAATAACGCTCCATCCGGCAAGTTTGGAAAGTTACCCGAGTATTTTCCACGTTATCAGTAAATATAACTTTGACGAATGCTATCACCTTGCCGCGCAAAGTTTCGTCGCTGAAAGCTTTGCCGACGGTTTTTCAACAATGAACACGAATATCAACGGGACACATTATTTATTGGCAGCACTTCGCGAATTGCAGCCCGAGTGCCGCTTTTATTTTGCCGGTACGAGCGAAATGTTCGGGAAGGTTAAAGAGATTCCGCAATGCGAGACTACACCTTTTCATCCCAGAAGTCCTTACGGCATCAGTAAAGTTGCGGGTTTCGAACTGACGAGAAACTACCGCGAGGCATATAATATGTTTTGTTGCAGCGGACTTCTCTTTAACCATGAAGGACCGAGACGCGGTTTTGAATTTGTAACTCGCAAAATTACAAGTACCGTGGCTCGCATTAAACTTGGGTTTGCCTCGGAATTGCGCTTAGGCAATCTGGAGGCTAAACGAGATTGGGGTCATGCCGCTGATTATGTTCGTGCTATGCACGCGATGCTTCAACAGCCCGAACCCGAAGATTTTGTTGTGGCGACGGGAGAAACTCATTCGGTTCGGGAATTTTGTGAATTGGCTTTTGCCGAAGTTAATCTCAATTACCGGGATTACGTCGTAGTTGATGAAAAACATTACCGTCCCGCCGAGGTTGATATGCTTGTCGGAGACGCAACAAAAGCTCGACAAAAACTGAATTGGCAACCCAAATATACATTCAATGAATTAGTAAAAGAAATGGTTGAAAATGATTTAGAATTGACGGATTTGGAACCGAGAAGATTGGCAGCGTCCGAAACTACAAACCGGTAATTTATTATAATTGCAATCAGTTTTACCTGTTAAAAATGCCTCTGTATTTTTGCGCTAAATCAACAAAAATTACATCGGCTTCTTAAGAAAGTTTCAATAACCGCGATTCATTTGCTCAATTATTCAACCGATTAAAATTAGATATTTATGAAGCCGAAAATAGTTTTTGTAGAGAGAAAATTTTATGAATCGGTAAGTTTGGAAAGAGTTTTTGGACAGATTGAAAAAAATATCTCAAGGGAAAAATTTGAAACTTCGTTTGTTCAATTGCCCTATCTCAGCACTTTGACGGGGATCGTTAAAAATTTTATTTTTTTTAAGAAACCGAAAGCAGATATATACCACATCACGGGACATATACACTTTATTGCTTTAATTTTACCGAAGGCGAAGACTGTTCTTACCGTGCCTGATTTAACAATTCTGCAAGCGCGTAAGGGACTGCGGCATTTTGTGATAAAAAAATTGTTTTTTGATTTACCGATTAAAAAATTGAAATATATAACCGCCATTTCGGAAGCGACAAAAAATGAGATTGTTAAACATACAAATTGTGAAGAAAAAAAAATTCATGTTATCGATATTCCGCTTCAGGAAAATTTATATTTAGAAACCGAAAAAAAATTTAACTCGGACTGTCCGACAATTTTGCAGATTGGAACAGCTCCGCATAAAAATATCATAAATTTAGTAAAAGCACTGAAAGGCATAAATTGCCATCTCAGAATTATCGGCAAACTTAATGAAAAGGTGTTAAGCGAGTTAAAAACCAATCAGATTACTTTTACAAATGATTTTGGTTTAACTGAAATTGAAATAAAAACTGAATATGAAGATGCCGATATAGTTGCCTTTTGTTCAACCATTGAGGGATTCGGTTTGCCGATTATAGAAGCTCAGGCAATGCAAGTTCCGGTTATAACCAGTAACATAAATCCAATGAAAGATGTCTCCGGCGGCGCGGCAATGCTTGTAAATCCTTTTGATTACCTTGAAATAAGAAAAGGGATTAAAGAAATAATAAATGACGGCGAATTAAGAAACACATTGGTAAAAAAAGGTTTGGAAAACATTAAAAGATTTGAACCAAAATACATAGCTGGCTTATATGAAGAACTTTACCAAAAAATTTTAAGTTCGCAGGGATAAGCGTTTTTTGTATAAATGTCCACTGAAAAATATAACGAAACAAAGAAAAGGATTCTGGTTATTTGTAATTACTATCTTCCAGGTTACAAAAGCGGCGGAAGTTTGCGGACAATTGTTAATACAATTGAAAGGTTTAAAGATAAATTCGATTTTTCGGTAATTACATTTGACCATGACGGTGACCGGATACGGTATGAGACAGTAAAAATAAATGAATGGAATAACATTAATGGTATACAAGTTTTTTATCTTTCAAAAGATAAAATAACTTTTTCGGAGTTACGTAAATTGATTCTAAATTCTTGCGCAGATTCAATTTATTTGAACAGTTCATTTTCTACTTTAAGTTTGATGACTTTAGTTCTGAGAAAATTAAAATTAATTCCATATTTGCCTGTTATTCTAGCGCCCGAAGGAGAATTGGCAGAAGGAGCACTGCAGTTAAAGTCAGCTAAAAAGAACGTTTTTATAAAGTTTGCGAAAGTGACACAGTTATATAAAGATATAATTTGGAAGGCAACAGCCGAACCCGAGAAACAGGAAATACGAAAAATAAAGGGCAGTGGCGGTACGATTTTAATTGCACCAAATATGCCAGCACGTCATCTATTCGAAAATTACAATCAGGACTCTAAACCGGTTAAAATTGTTGGAGAAGCAAAGATGGTTTTTCTTTCGCGCTATATGCGAACAAAAAATTTGAAATGGCTTCTGGAAAATGTGTCTGGAGTAAAAGGGAAGTTAACAATAGATATTTTCGGACCTATTGAAGATTTTACATATTGGAAAGAAAGCCAAAAGACAATAAAAAAATTGCCCGAAAATATAAAAGTTGAATACAAGGGCGCAGTCAAGCACAACGAAGTGGTTGCAAAACTTTTTGAGTATCATTTTTTTATATTACCGACATTGGGAGAAAACTTTGGTCATGTTTTTATAGAGGCATTGTCTGCCGGTTGTCCGCTAGTAATTAGCGATAGAACGCCGTGGCACAATTTAGAAAAAAAACATATTGGCTGGGATTTGCCTCTCGAAAAACCTCATCAATGGGTTGAGGTTGTTAACGAGTGTATTAGTTATAATCAAGCCACTTATACTATTAGCTCAAGTAACGCGCGAATGTTTGCTAAGAATTGGCTAGAAGATCCAAAAGTTGAAGAAAAAACATTAGAGGTATTGCAATATAGCCTAACGAATACATTAAACAAGAGACTTTAACCTAACTAATTAATATACTTAGCGACTTATAAATTTCTTTTAATGTCAATTTGCCGACAGCTTACCAAATACTTTAATGATAAAGATTTTAATAATTGGCGGTGGTGGAATGCTCGGGCACAAATTGCTCCAAGTTTTGAGTAAAGATTTTGAAATTTGGACGACAATAAGAAGCCGAATTGAAAGATACGAAAAATATAATATTTTTGAAAAAGCAAGAACCGTCGAGAATTTAAATGTCGCCAATTATAATACCCTCGAAAATGTTATAAAAGAAATCTCACCTAGCATTATCATCAACGCCGTTGGAGTAATTAAACAACTACCAGATTCAAAAAATGTTATAAATACATTGACCGTCAATTCTATTTTTCCGCACCGACTTGCTGAGATTTCAAAAAAATATAATTCTTACTTAATAAACGTCAGTACCGACTGTGTTTTTAACGGTGCAAAGGGTAATTATAGAGAAACAGATGTTGCCGATGCCTTCGATTTATACGGCAGAAGCAAGAATTTGGGCGAAGTCATAACAGAAAATTGTTTAACAATTCGGACTTCCATAATAGGTAGAGAGTTAAATACGAAGCATAGTCTTGTAGAATGGTTTCTAAGTAATCGCGGACACCAAATAAAAGGTTTTGTAAACGCAATTTTCTCTGGCTTTCCAACTATTTTTTTAGCAGAAATAATTAGTGAATTGATTGCTCGAAAAAATCGTTTGGAAGGTTTATATCATGTATCAAGCGACCCGATTAACAAATTTGAATTGTTACGCTTGCTAAAAGACGAGTATAAAATCGATATTAAAATAGAACCGTTTGAAGATTTTAAAATCGACAGAAGTTTGAACTCGGAAAAATTTAGAAAGGCAGTCGGATTTCAACCAAAAGGATGGAAGGAAATGATTAAGAAAATGGTAAACGATCCGTTTGCCTACGAAAAATACAAATAAATGAACGTATTAGATGGAAAAAGAATTCTTGTTACGGGCGGTACCGGGTCGCTCGGACAGACATTAGTGCACCGCCTTTTGTCGGGCGAGATTGGCAAACCTGCACAAATAACGGTATTTTCGCGTGATGAAGCCAAGCAGCACTATATGCGTCTTGATTACTTACACCGAAAAGCGGCAACCGACGATATTATTTACCAAAATTCGCAGGATTTGCTAAATTTTCGAATCGGCGATGTGAGAGATTATTCGGCATTATTGGCGGCGATGCGCGAAACTGATGTGATTTTTCACGCAGCGGCGTTAAAACAAGTTCCTTCGTGCGAATATTTTCCATTTGAAGCCGTTTTGACAAATATATTTGGTGCGCAGAATGTGGCACGTGCAATAAGAGAAAATAAATTACCGGTAGAAAATGTAGTTGGAATATCAACCGATAAGGCTTGTAAACCAATAAATGTAATGGGAATGACCAAAGCCTTGCAGGAACGGATTTTAATCGAAGCAAACCGAGATTGCCCAGACACCAGTTTTACGTGTGTTAGATATGGAAATGTGATCGCTTCGCGCGGTTCGATTGTCCCGCTTTTTGTCGAACAAATCCGTAAAAATCAGCCAATTACCGTTACTCTAGCCGAAATGACACGCTTTCTTTTGAGTTTAGATAGAGCGGTTGACACGGTTTTTGCGGCTCTAAAAGAAGGTAAAAGAGGGGAAACTTATATTCCGCAAGTTTCGTCGGCTCGTATAACGGACGTTGCTCTGGCTTTAATGGGTGAAAAAAAATTACCAATCAATTTTACCGGTATTCGACCGGGCGAGAAAATTCACGAGATAATGGTTTCCGAAGAAGAAATCTATCGGACGGTTGAAAGAACCGGTTATTATGTGATAATGCCGATGCTTCCTGAACTTCGGGAAGAGCAAAATTTCAAAGTGGTTCTAAAAAGCGAATATTCTTCGAAGGACGACAACATCTCGGTCGGGGAATTAAAAAAATTACTCGGTCAATCGAGCGAGGAAATAAACAAGTTTATAGTCGCTAGCAATTAATTTTTTTTATGAAAATAATGACTATTTTCGGAACTCGTCCGGAAATTATCCGACTAAGTGCGATTCTTAAAATACTTGACCAACATTGTGAACATATTACCGTTCACACCGGACAAAATTACGATGAAAGTTTGAGCGATATTTTTATAAAAGATTTAAAGATACGCACGCCGAATTTTCATTTTGGCATAAAATCAAAAAGTTTCGGTGACCAAATCGGACAAATTTTAGCAAAGACCGACGAAATTCTTGAGCAACAGAAACCTGATAAAATTTTAATTTTAGGAGATACTAACAGTGCTCTTTCGGCAATCATCGCAGCACGGCGCGGAATACCAATTTTTCATATGGAAGCCGGAAATCGTTGTTTCGACAATCGTGTGCCGGAAGAAGTAAACCGGCGGATAATAGATCATTCCAGCACGATTTTGCTGCCTTATACGGAAAGAAGTAAGGAAAATCTGGTTAACGAAGGAATCGAGCGCGAAAGAATTTTTGTGACGGGTAATCCGATAAAGGAAGTTCTCGATGTTTTCGAGGAAAATATTGAAGAAAGCGATTGTTTGGAAAAATTTCAAGTCAAACAATCTGAGTATTTTCTGGTTACGTTGCACCGCGCGGAAAATGTAGACCAGCCCGAAAGACTAAAAATGTTTTTTAAAGGTTTTGATAAAATTGTTGAAAAATTTGATAAACCAATGTTAATTAGTCTTCATCCACGAACCAAAGAAAAACTTCTAAGTTTCGGTCTGAAACCAAAATCGAAAAAAATTAAATTACTTGAACCACTCGGATTTTTTGATTTTATAAAATTGGAAAAAAACGCTTTGACAGTTTTAACCGACAGCGGAACTGTGCAGGAGGAATGCGCGATTTTTGGAGTTCCGAATATAACTTTGCGCGATGTTACGGAAAGACCTGAAACAATCGAGTGCGGAAGCAACATCATAAGTGGTGCCGATACAAATTTAATAATCGGCGCAATTGAACTAGCCATTTCGCAATCGTCAGACTGGACAGCTCCAAAAGAATACCTGGTCGAAAACGTATCACAAATCGTCAGCAAAATTATTCTCGGTTATACTAGTTTGAAAAAACACACGAGTTAAAAACAGTTTATAGCTGATATTTTCGCAGAAAAAATCTCTCAAAATAATTTTGGCAAAAATGAAAACAGATTTTAATATAAATGTCGAGAGCCAAAATCAAAAAAGAAGAAAAAAAATATTATGGATTATAAGTGAGCTTTATTACCCCGAAAACAATCAAACCGGGTATTATATGACTCAAATCGCCGAAGGATTAACCGGAAATTTTGATGTCAAAGTAATCTGCGGTCAGCCGAATTATGCGGCGCGAGGAACGCAAGCGCCAAAAAAAGAATTTCATAAAAATGTGGAAATTTTCCGCGTTTGGAGTACGACGCTTAACAAGGACGTTATTTTCCTGCGAATTGTAAATATGTTAACCCTTGGCGTTTCAATTTTTGTAAAAACTTTAATAAAAATTAAACTAAACGATAAAATTTTAGTTGTTTCCGCGCCTCCGTCGCTTCCGTTTACAACTGCTCTTGCTGCAAAATTTCGAGGAATAAAATATTCGCTCGTTATACAGGATAAATATCCAGAAACATTAATTGCGGTAGGTAAAACTGAATCTAACTCTTTTTTTGTCAAGACATTAAACTTTTTAAACAAATTGCTTTATCGCAACAGCGAAAAAATAGTTGTCGTCGGACGTGACATGAAAGAGTTGGTGAAAAGCCAAATTGACAAAATAAATTCAGGTTCCACACCAGAAATAGAAGTTATTCAAAATTGGGCGTCGCTTGAAGAGATTGAGCCGACTCCACGCGAAGAGAACAAACTGTTAAAGGAATTGGGCATTTTACAAAAATTCGTTTTTTTATACGCCGGAAATATGGGACATCCGCAAGATATAGAAAGTATTTTTGAATGCGTCAATAAGCTGAAAATGGACGGTAGATTTCATTTTTTGTTTATTGGAGGTGGGGTAAAACGTAAATGGTTGGAACAAAAAGTTCTGACAAACGAATTAGAGAACATAACCATTCTCCCTCCGCGTCCGAGAAGCGAACAAAAGGTATTTTTAAATGCATGTGATGTAGGTTTTGTTACGTTGGTAAAAAAGATGCTTGGTGTGGCTATGCCAAGCCGCACCTACAATTTTTTAGCTGCGGGGAAACCAGTTTTAGCGCTAACCGAAGAAGGTTCGGAAGTAGCGCGCGTAATAGAAGAAGACAATGTTGGGTGGCATGTCGCGCCAGGTGAACCCGAACCTCTTTTACAAATGATTTACCAAATTTATAATGAAAGAGAGCATATTGCAGAAATGGGCATTCGAGCTAGATTTGCAGCACTAAAAAAATACTCGGCTCAAAGGGCAATAGAAAAATATCAAAGGTTTTTAACCTAGACGCGTCCGATAACGATAGTTATTATAATTCAGTTAAAATCAAAACTTTATGAAAATCTTAGTAACCGGAGCGACCGGTTTTATCGGAAGGGAGATTATTGCCGAGTTGGAGAAAAATAATTTTGATGTGATTCAATTAAGAAGAAGGGCAAAAACATCGCGAGAAAAAAAATTAGCTAAAAACAAGCAAATTTTAATTGCAGATATAGCAAATTCTATAAATTCTACCGAAGCGGAAAAGATTGAGAGGGTAGACGCAGTAATTCATTCGGCGGGACTAGCGCACCAATTTGGGGAAACGAAAAGAGAAGAGTTTGAGCGGGTTAACATTGCCGGAACAAAAAACGTTTGCAACTTAGCCGTCGAATTAAAAGCCAAACAATTTATTTTAATAAGCTCAACGGCGGTTTACGGTATAAAAAAAAGCAGCAAAAATAAAAACAAGACGGATCAAAGCGTTTTTGTTTTCGATGAAAATTCAGAATGCCTTCCGCAGACACCTTATGCCCAAAGCAAGCTGGAAGCTGAAAAGGTTTGCCGAAAAGTTTGCGAGGACAACAAAATTCCGCTGACTATTCTGCGTCTTGCTCCGGTAATCGGCGAAGCGAATGTAGGGAATGTGGCGCGTTTAATTGAGTTAATTGATAGAAGACGTTTTGTATGGATTGGAAAAGGCGAAAACTTGAAGTCATTGATATACAAAAAGGACGTGGCAAAAGCGTGTTTGAAGATTTTGTTAGAAAAAATAAACGGAACGGAAATTTTTAATCTGGCGGCGAAACCAGTTTTAATGAAAGAATTTGTCGGGAAAATTGCCGCTCGTTTAAAAAGAAAAATATTGCCGATCGGCGCTTCACCCTCGGTTTTGACTTTTATATTTCAGATGAATTCGAAGTTATTCGGTATAAAAAAAATTGAAAAATTATCTCAAACAGTTGAGAAATGGTTGTCAGATGACATTTATTCGGCTGAAAAAATTAAAGTTAAATATAATTTTACGCCTGAAACTTCAATCGAAAAGGCAATTGAAAGACAAATAGCTTGGTATAAACAAAACAAAGTTTAGTCATAATAAACATTCAAGACAAACATCCGAGTGGTAACAATATCCGTTTTTTTATTTGTATTTGCGGTTTCGCTGGGCGGAGTTGAGTTGTTTCGCCGTTGGAGCCTGCGCCGCAAACTTTTAGATGTCCCGAACGAAAGAAGTTCTCACCAAAACCCGACACCGCGCGGCGGCGGAATTGTTATCGTTGCAGTCAGCCTAGTCTCCTACGCCATCTACACATCTTTTATAACGCACAATTTTCAATGGAGTTATTTTGGCGCGGCAATCTTAATTGCTTTCATCAGTTGGCTGGACGATTTATTTTCCATTTCATTTGTCTGGCGTTTTCTAATTCACTGTATTGCCGCGTTATTAATTGTTTCTGATCTTGGATTTTTCCAAATTATTTATCTTCCATATTTCGGACAGATTGACTTTGGTATAGGTGGCGCAATTCTTACTTTTTTATGGATAATCTGGCTGACCAATGCTTATAATTTTATGGACGGCATTGACGGACTCGCAGGTTTGCAAGCGATTATGGCGGGTCTAGGTTGGTTTTTTATCGGTAGAATTTTGGGTCTGACGGATATAAGTTTTTACGGCGGAATACTGGCTTTTTCGAGTTTAGGATTTCTGCAAAGAAACTGGCATCCGGCGAAAATTTTTATGGGCGATGTAGGAAGCGCTTTTTTAGGTTTCACCTTTGCCGTTCTGCCGTTTTTAGAGCCGAAAATAACTTCTAAGGACGCCGCGGCGTTCCCACTTATTTCGATTTTACTAGTCTGGCTTTTTGTTTTTGATACAGTTTTGACTTTTGTTCGCCGCTTTGTAAAAAGAGAAAAGGTGTGGGAGGCGCATCGCAGCCATATTTATCAAAGGCTTGTTATTAGCGGTTTATCCCATATAAGAGTGAGCGGCATATACGGCGCAATCTCATTTTTTACTGTAGTGCTGACAATTGTTGTTTTAACCGTAAGTAATGGCTGGGAAATTCTATTAATTATAACTTTAGTTGAATCAATCGGATTGTTTATTTTTTTGAGTGCCATGGAGCGAAGGAAATTTCTTTCCTGAAATAGAAAATTTGCGAGGTTTAGATTGAAATACAAAAACGATAGCCTTGACTGAATACCACTAAACAGCCGATTTTATATTAGAGCCGTTGAAAAAGGTTTGTTTGAATTGTATAATGGCTAAGAAAAAATTAGCAAAACTTTTTTAATTGCAAGAAGACTGGTAATAAACGAGGAAGTTTTCAATCCGAGATTCAGAAAATAAACTTGTTGATTATAATAATGTTGTTTCATAAATTTGGAATTTGAAAAAATTACAAATTCTTCATTAAAAACCCTTGTATAAATTTGCTAATAATGCAATAATCGCAAAAAGTAAAAGAGGCGAAGCGAAAGAATTTGCCAATCTGTTGTTAGGCTTTTACGAAGAAACTGATTTATTTTACCCTATAACAATTTAATTTTTGAAAATCTTGGAGGAGAAAAAATGGAAAACTCGCATTTGCCGATCGCTCGCAAAGAAGGATTGGTAATACAGGAAATGCCGGATGAAGTTTTGGTTTACGATTTAAACACTAACAAAGCTCACTGTTTGAATGAAACGGCGGCAATGGTTTGGAAATCTTGTGATGGAAAAAACACGGTTTCTGATATTTCACAAACTATGGCTCAGAAGTTAAATGCTTCGGTGCCGGAAGATTTGGTTTGGCTCGCAATTGACCAATTGTCAAAAGACAATCTGCTCGAAAGGGAAATTCAAACAAAAATCAGCGGTATGTCGCGCCGCGAAGTGATTAAAAAGGTCGGTTTCGCTTCGATGGTTGCCTTGCCGGTAATTGGTTTGCTTAGTTTTCCGAAAACAGCTTTAGGTGCTACGTGTAGGGCATCTGCATGCGGAGTGCAAGCTGATTGTGCGCCTAGTCAAATCTGTTGCCGCGGAACCTGTCAGGCTTCGCTTCCTTGCAGTCCTGCTTGTCCCGCGTAATCGATTAATTATTGTAAGTTTGAGAAAAGTCTTGAATGTATATTTTAAAATATACATTCAAGACTTTTTATTTATAATGAAGCTATATCTGGTCAATTTCAAAAATGAAGATGAATAATTATTTAGATTCAAAAGCATGGCGCGAGGCGTTTTGTTTTGAGAGTTACGGTGAAAAAATCGGTTTTAGATTTGATGAAGTTAAATTGAAACCTAAATTACTATCGATTTTGCCCAGGATTAGTAAAGTAGTTGATTATCAATCTTGTGAAAATGTCATCTCTTTAATCGTTAATGAGAATAAAGAAACAAATGGTTTATATTATAATAACGAGCCGGCGATGATGTTTGAGGTGTTCGACGATTCCGTTTTGGAGTCTATCGAAAATAAAATCATTATAATTTTAGCAATGGCTTCGCTGCCGACTAAATTTTATTTACACGCGGGCGCTATAGTTTTCAATAATACTGGGATATTGATTCCAGGTATCTCGTACACGGGCAAAACCACGCTTGTAGAAGAATTTATCAAAGCCGGTGCGGATTATTATACAGACGACTGCATTGTTTTAGATAATGAAGGCTTTTTTTTGCCGTTTCCGCGCCCATTGGCTATCAGAACCAAGGAGGGAAGAATTTTTAGAGAAGCCAATTATTTTGGCGCTAAAACGGGCAATAAAAAAAAGAAGGTCGATTTAATACTTTTTACAAGCTTTGAAGAACATGCTGTTTGGCAGCCGAAAAAATTATCCCAAGGAAGTGGCATCTTGAAATTGATGGATAACTTTTATTACCGAGGTTCAGTCGGCAACGAACCTGCCGAAATAATAAAAACTTTAACCAGCTTAACTAAAAATATTCTAATGTATGGCGGGGAAAGAGGCGAAGCGAGCAAGGTAGTTGGCTGGTTTTCAGACAACTTTATTCAGTCGACCAAAAACCTTAATTTAACAAACCACAGTTATGAATAGCATGATTCAAAAATCTTTTGTAGAAACCCAAGCATTACAGAATTCCTCAATAGATGAAAATTACGAAAAATATAAAATGCTGATGTTTAAGGTTTATGAGGTAAGTGTTGTAAATCTTTGGTCGGAATTTGAAAAAAACAAATTTGAGCCGGTTTTGATAAAAGGTTGGGCGGCGGCAATGAATTATACAAAACCATTTTTAAGGCAAATCGGAGACATTGATATTGCCGTTAACCCAAAGTTTTATGAAAAGGCTTTGCACTTTAAAAAGGAATTGGGTGAAAGGGAAGTTGACTTACATAAAGGATTAAGGCACTTGGACAAGTTAAGTTGGGATAATATTTTGGCAAACTCACGAATGGTTGATTGCGACGATAAAAAAATAAGAGTTTTGCGTCCCGAAGACCATTTAAGAGTTTTGTGCGTCCACTGGTTGACCGATGGCGGTATTTATAAAGAAAAATTGTGGGATATTTATTATGCAGTTAACAACCGTTCCAAAGATTTTGATTGGAATAGGTTTTTAAATTCGGTTGGTGAGAAAAGACGAAGTTGGTTAATTTGCGCTATTGGAATTGCGCATAAATACCTTGGTCTTAAAATTGATGACACGCCCATAGCGACGGAAGCAAAAAAAATACCCGAATGGGTAATACGAACAATCGAAAAGGAATGGCAAAGCGAAGTTAAATTCAAATATTTAGAAACTTCGATTAAGAGCAAAAAAGAGTTTTTTGGGCAATTAAAAAAAAGATTTCCGCCAAATCCAATCCAATCGACAATAAATATGGAAGGTGATTTTGACAATAAACCGAGATTTATCTACCAAATTCCAGATATATTTTTTCGACTCATTCCTTCAATAAAAAAGTTTTCAAAAATGATTTTCACCAACCACTTAAAAGGCGAAGAGGAAAAAAACGTCGATGAAAAATGAGCAAATTGTTCTTTCCATTGAAACGGCGGTACGCGGTGGGAGTATTTCTTTGTTAAAAGGCGAGCGTGAAATAGATTTTTGGCTCGGAACGAATAAAGTATCTAAAGCTGAAGACATTCTAGAGCAAATTTCTGTTTTGTTGGCAAAAAATAAAGTCGAAAAACATCAAATTGATTTAATAACTGTTTCGCACGGTCCAGGAAGTATGACTGGTATCAGAATTGGAATAGCTTTAGCAAAAGGATTGAAAAAATCTTTAGATTGCCTTATGAAAAGCGTATCCGTTTTGGACGCGCTACACTTAAAAGCTAAGTTTGAGAGTTCAGAAAATACAATCATTAGTGCTGTGCCGGTTAATAGCAGTCACATTGGATGGCAAATTTATAAATCTGTTGGTTTGGTAAAAAATTCTACTGAACCGCCGAATTGTTCAACTAAAGAAATATTTATAAGTGAATTAAAAGCGCAAAGAAAATTTGTATTAGTTATACAACAGCATTTATACGAGCAACTAATTGATTTACTAAAAAATGGAAAACAATCAACAATCCAAACACTGCCGGAAATTAATCTAGCGCGATGGATTGGATTATTAGGAAAAAAGGAAAGGGAAGAAAGTGTAAAATAGCTATTGCGTCCGATAATAGAGATTATGTAACCTTTAACCTTTTTGTCAAACTTTGGAAAACTTAGGAATCATTTTTAGTATAATCAAAAGCTTCCTTCAAAGCTCTAAGAATCAACTTTTTTTCGATCCTATTGGGCTCATTAAACTTAATTTCCAAAACAAATTTGTTTTCGGCGGACTCATAAATAAAATTCTGATCAGAATTCGAAACAGAATTCTTAGTTCTGATTTTTTCGCGCTTTTTCCGAGAGGTTTTTATCGAATCGAAAAAATGATGCATTGCCTTTTCATCAAATTGTCGAGCGATTTCGAGTAAAGAAGACTTTGCCGTAATGTTTTTATGGCGACATTTTTGACGGATTGATTCAGGAAGCCCGGCTATTGCCATCGATTCCGTTACGCTCGAACGACTTTTCCCTATCTTTTTAGCAATTTCTTCATGCGTATAACTGAACCGTTCTGCCAAAAATGCTAATCCGTCTGCTTCTTCCCAAACCGTAAGATCTTTTCTTTGCAAGTTTTCGATAAGAGCAATCTCAGCGATTGATTTATCATCCAAATCCAGTTCGATACAAGGAACTTCTGAAAGACCGGCTAAAGTAGCCGCACGCCAGCGTCGCTCGCCTGCAATAATCATCCAAGTTCCATTTTTATTAGGTTTTACTAAAATAGGCTCAAGAACGCCGTTTTGCTTGATTGACTGGCTTAATTCTGTCAAATCACCTATATCGGTACGCGGTTGTTCGGGATTGGGTGCAATCTGAGTAAGAGGAATTACTTTCCCGACCGAACGGTGCGCCCGCGTTAACTCTTCTACATAATGCAAATCGTGCCGCATTTTTATATCTGTCGGCAGCCCTCTTTTAAACACGTCTTAAAACCTCCTCACTGAGTTTTTTATATTCAAGAGCGCCAGAAGACTTTGGGGCATAAGAAAAAATCGCTTCTTTATGAGCTGGGGATTCTTCCAACCTGACGCTTCTGGAAATAACGGTTTGAAAAGTTTTTCTGCCAAAAACCTTTCGGATATGACCCTCGACATCTTTAGAAAGTGCCGTTCGTTTATCAAAAAGCGTCACTAAAACACCTAAAATAGCTAAATCCGGATTTGGACGAGCGCGAACTTTTTCGATAGTTTCAAGCAGATCGTCCGTACCTTCTAGAGCAAAATATGAAGATTGGATAGGAATTAAAACATGAGTAGCCGCTACCAAGGCATTTACGGTTATTAGTCCGAGAGTTGGCGGAGTATCAATAAAAATAAGATCGTATTTTGAACGTAAAACTTCCATTCGGTCTCTTAAACGAAAAATAGCATCAAAATCACCGACCAATTTTGCTTCAAGTTTTGCGAGACTTATTTTTGAAGGCACGATTTCGAGTTTTTTTACATTTGTGGAATAAATAAAATTTTCTAACGGTTGTTGTAATTCGGTAAAAAGCTCAAAAGCACTGGAATTGACCGTTTTTGGATCAACAAAGGAAAGCGAGCTATTTCCTTGTGGATCCAAATCAAGTAACAAAACCCTTTTGCCTTGTATTGCGCAGGCTGCAGAGAGATTTATAGCTGTGGTTGTTTTGCCAACTCCGCCCTTTTGATTTGCTATAACAATTACCATTCAAATATAAAATTAAAATTTTTATCCGATTAAATCAGGCCAGTCCTCAGCTAATGCCCCGGTCTCTTCCTTTGATTCAATTTCAATTTGGGTCGAACTAGCTGAGATGTCAAGAACTTTTTGTTTAACAAAAATTGTGCAATCCAAACGCAAAGCAAGAGCAATTGCATCAGATGGACGAGCATCAAGACTAATACAATTTTCCTGTTCATCAAAAAATTCAATTAAAGCGTAAAATGTATTATCAAGCAAATCGGTAATAATCACTCTTGAAATTTTATACCCGGCTTCAATAACAAAGTTTCTAAACAAGTCATGAGTCATCGGGCGTTGGGAAACAATTTTTTCAATTTCAAGAGCAATTGCATTTGCTTCGTAAGCCCCGACCCAAATCGGTAAAATTGCATCTGAATCGACCCCCTTTAGCACTACAATCGGAGTGTTTGTGTTGGGATCCATAATGAGCGCGCCAATTTTAACTTCTACTAACATATCTAAAACAAATTAGTATTTCTCACCGTGTAAAGTATTTAGTTTTGACTTGGTAATTTTTACTTTGATAATTTTACCAACCAGATTTTCAGAACCCTTAAAATTAACTACTTTTTGACAAGAAGTATGACCGGACAATTCTGTTTTACTTTTGCTCGAAAATTTTTCAACCAATATCTCGACAATTCGATTTATATAAGATTGTTGTGCTTTCTGCTGGTAAAATCTTTGAACTTTCTCTAACTCCAAAAACCGGTTCGTTTTTTCCTTCAGTGAAACGTTATCTTCCATTTGAGAAGCTGGGGTGCCCGGTCTTGGTGAATACTTAAAAATATAAGAACTATCAAATTCACAGTGTTTAATCAAATCCAAAGTTGCTTGAAAATCCTGTTCAGTTTCATTCGGAAAACCGACAATAAAATCGGTGGTCAATGAAATTTTTCGCGTCGAAGATTTTATCTTGACGATTTTTTCAACATAACTTTCTATCGTGTGACCACGGCGCATTGCCTTTAAAATACTGTTACTGCCAGATTGAACAGGAAGATGAACCCAGTTACAAAGATTTTCGTTTTCGTTTATAGCATCAACAATATCCGCGTGAAAATCCCTCGGAAACGATGTAGTAAATTTTATACGCTCTAAACCAGTTGCCGCAACTGCTCTCAGTAGTTTTGAAAAAGGCGTCGCGCCAGGAAAATTTTCGAGTCCGGTTTCAGTTTTCGGACGGTAACTATTCACATTCTGCCCAATTAAATAAATTTCTTTAATTCCCTGTCGGCGCAATCTTAAAACTTGCTTGAGAATATCTGCGGGCGCAATGCTTTTTTCTCTTCCTCTAGAAAATGGAACAATACAATAAGTGCAAAATTTATTACAGCCTTCGATGATCGGCACAAATCCGATGTATGGTGAAAACATTTGCGTTTTGCTGACTGACCAATCATAATTTTCTTCTCTGTCAGCTAAATCAAAAAAAGAATTGCTCCCTTTTCTAATATTTTCGATTGCACTCGACACCCTTCCGAGGGCTTTGGTACCTAATACGAAATCTATTTTTTGACTTTTTTTAAAAAGCGTCTCGCCTTCGAGCTGAGCGACACAGCCTAAAACGCCGATAATTGGCTGCCTTAAATTATTAGAATTTTTTCCGCTACGCACTTCACCGATTCTGGAATATAATTTATGTTCCGCCTTTTCTCTCACCGAACAGGTGTTAAAAAGGACAACATCGGCTGAATCCTCGGAAGAGGTAATTTCGTAGCCGTCTTTCTCCAATTGTGAGGCGACTCTCTCGGAGTCGGAAACATTCATTTGACAACCGAAAGTTTCCAAATAAACTTTTTTCATAGATAATTTTTTCCGAATTTATACAACTGCAGTTAAATAAAAATTATATGAGTTTACAATTTAAGGCAAAAGATTTTGTTCATTTACACCTTCATTCGGATTATAGCCTTTTACAAAGTGCAATCCAAATTAAGCCACTTGCCAAACACCTGCAAAATCTGGAAATGAGAGCTTGCGCGATTACCGATTTTGGAAATATGTATGGAGCGATTTCATTTTACAATAACATGAAAGCGAATGAAATTCATCCTATTCTCGGTTATGAAGCGTATCTTACGCTTGGAAGTCGTTTTGAACGCGAAGCCAGTATAAAGGCAGGTGAAAAGCCATATTACAATCTGATTCTGCTGGCAAAAAATTTAGAAGGCTACTACAATCTGGCTTATTTGGCTTCAAAGGCATACACCGAAGGATTACACCACAAACCACGAATAGATTTGCAGTTGCTTTCTGAAAAAAGCGAGGGACTTATCGGCTTGTCTTCAGGTTTTAACGGACCTGTTTTGCATTTTCTAAAACAAGATAATGTATCCAAAGCGATTGAAAATGCGAAATTATTGGAAGTTGTATTTGGTAAAGGAAATTTTTTTATAGAAATTCAGGATCATAATTTAGTAGAAGAAAAGAAAAACTTAAAACAAATAGTTGAATTAGCTAAAAAGATAAATCTACCATTGGTTGCTACTAACGAAGCATATTACTTAACAAAGGAAGATGCTCGAGCGCAAGAGATTTTAATGTGCATCGGTGAGGGAAAAACCGTCGATGATCGGATGCGGACCGCCTTTGATAGCGAGGAGTTTTACGTGCGTTCGGCGGAAGAGATGTGGAGTATTTTTGGGCGTGAATTACCCGATGCCCTCAAAAACACGCTGTTAATAGCAGAAATGTGCGATACCGAATTACCTTCCGGTAAAGAGCTTTCGCTACCGCGCTATCCGATCCCGTCTGAAAAGTCGTGTTTGAGTACCGATGAATATTTTGAAGAAGTTGTTCGTGAGGGTTACCGAGAACGTATGGAGAAGGTTTTACTGCAACAACAAGCAAAACAGCAATTAAAACATTCTTTAGAAGATTACGAAAGGCGTCTTCAGACAGAAATCTCAATTATTAAAAAAATGAAGTTTCCTAGTTATTTTTTGATTGTTTGGGATTTTATAAAATATGCGCGGCAGAAAGATATTCCCGTTGGTCCCGGGCGCGGTTCGGCAGCTGGCTCTTTGGTTGCTTATTGTTTGGGTATAACCGACATTGATCCGCTCCAGTATGATTTGCTGTTCGAACGATTTTTAAATCCCGAAAGAGTTTCGATGCCTGATATAGATATAGATTTTTGCGTTAGAGGACGAGCCGAAGTAATAAACCATGTTTGTGATTTTTACGGACGAGAGTCGGTATGCCAGATAATCACATTTGGGACGATGGCTTCAAAGGCAGCAATCAAGGATGTCGGGCGCGCATTAAATATGCCCTACGGAGATGTCGAAAAAATTGCCAAGCTAATTCCGCCCCCGGTACGCGGACGCAATATCAGTATTAATCAGTCGCTCGAGCAAGTTTCAGAATTAAAGAAAGCGATGGAAATAGACAACCAAGTTAAGGAGTTAGTGGATTTAGCTAGACGTTTAGAAGGTTGTGCCCGCCATGCTTCGGTGCATGCTGCCGGGATTGTGATTTCTCCGAAGCCACTGCACGAATTAATACCCATTTCGCTTTCATCAAAAAACGAATTAACCAGTCAGTATTCGATGAACGACTTGGAAAAAGTCGGAATGCTTAAGATGGATTTTCTTGCTTTAACCGCCTTAACAATTATAAACGATTGCTTAAAAAGCATTAAGCAAAAAACGGGTTTTGAATTTCTCTGGGAACAAATACCGCTTGATGATAAAAAAACTTTAATGCTTTTTGGTGAGGGTAGAACCGAAGCGATTTTTCAATTCGAATCCGCCGGGATGCAGGAGATTTGCCGACGCTTAAAACCCAAGGAGTTAGAGGATTTAGCTGCTTTAAATGCTCTCTATCGCCCAGGTCCGCTGGACGGAGGAATGGTTGATGATTTTATCGCCCGTCATAGGGGTGAAAAGCGCGTGCAGTATATTGTTCCAGAAATGAAGGAAATACTTAATAATACTTATGGCATTTTGGTTTATCAGGAACAAATTATGCAAATTGCGCAAAAACTCGCCGGATATAGTTTAGGGGAAGCCGACACTATGCGACGCGCTATGGGCAAAAAAAAGCGTTCCGAAATGGCACGACACGAAGAAAAATTTATTAGCGGTTCAATTGCCAATAACATAAAACGGGAAAAGGCAGAAGAGATTTTCAAACTGATGGCACAATTTGCCGATTATGGTTTTAATCGAAGCCACAGCGTTGCTTATGCTTATTTAGCTTATCAGACTGCTTACCTTAAGGCGCACTTTCCAGCTTATTTTTATGCGGCTGTTTTATCTAATGAAGCACACGATACCGCAAAAATTTATAAATACTCAAATGAACTTAAATCCTCGGGACTTAAACTACTGCCGCCGGATATAAATGAGAGCGATGCCGGATTTACCCCCGTCGGCGATGACGTTAGATTCGGATTGAGCGCAATCAAAGGAATTGGTGCGGCAAGTATTCAATCGATTATTGAAACTAGAAAGAAAGGTTGCTTTACATCACTTTTTGATTTTACTTCGAGAATTGATCAAGGTTCAGTAAGTCGTCGAGCGCTTGAGAGCTTAATCACGGCAGGGGCTTTTGATTCATTAAAGCAAAAAACTTCGACGGTAAATCTCTGGCGTGCCAGATTGTTTGCCGGAATCGAGGAAGCTTTAGCGCACGGGCTTAAAGTTTCAAATGATAAAATACGAGGTCAAAATGCCCTTTTCGGAATTCAGCAAACAACTTCGACTTTTCTGAATAGCAGATTGCCAGAAGCAGAACCTTGGTCGCAAGCCGAGCTGTCGAGGCAGGAGAAATTAGCCGTCGGATTTTATCTCTCGACGCATCCGCTCGATGAATATAAAAGTGTTCTGCGAGATTTACGAATTATAAACATTGCCGATTATGAAATTATAAAACCTGGCGATAAGTTAAAGCTTGCAGGAATTGTTTCTTCCCTACAAGTCCGCCACAGTAAAAAAGGCAACCGTTTTTGTATTTTCCGCTTTGAGGATCAATCAACAGGAGTGAAGTGTTTGGCTTGGTCGGATATCTACACAAAGTTTTCTGATTGTTTAAGGGAAGACGAAGTTTTAATCGTCAGGGCAAAGGTAGAATCTAGTGAAGGGCAGGAGATTACCTTAATTGTCGAAGAAGCAGAAAAACTTACCGATGCCATTCCGCAGAAAGCCCAGCAGGCTTTTATAATTTTACCGGAAAAGGGTTTGGTTAATAAAAATTATTTTGAAGACATATTTGATGTTTTGAGTAAACATAACGGAAATTGCGAAGTGCTTTTAAATTTAAATTTAGGAAATAAAATTGCCCTTAATATCCATTCTAAACCTTTGCGCGTTCAAGGGTCGCGGCGCCTGGACAATGAGTTACGACAAAGAGGTTGTCAAGTAAAATGGATTTTATAAAATAGCGGGTTTATTAGAGCAATTGTTATAAAAATTGTTTAGAGGGAAATATTATGAAAAAGACACAAAGAAATGCGTTCGAGCGAGTTTTATTAGCGAGGCATCACGAAAGACCTTACACAAAAGATCTAATAGAGTGGATTTTCACGGATTTCATTGAGCTGCAGGGCGATCGCCGCTATGCTAATGACGCCGCGATTATTTGCGGTTTTGCAAAACTCGAACATCTCGAAGTTGCCGTCATCGGACAGCAAAAAGGAAGAGATACAAATCAAAGACGGATACGTAATTTTGGCATGCCCAAGCCGGAAGGCTATCGTAAAGCGTTGCGAGTGATGAAAATAGCTGAAAAGTTCCGCAGACCTATTATAACTTTTGTTGATACGCCTGGTGCGTACCCGGGGATTGAAGCCGAAGAACGCGGACAAGCTGAAGCGATTGCCTATAACCTACGCGAAATGGCAATGCTCGAAGTTCCGATCGTAGTGGTCATTCTGGGTGAGGGCGGCTCGGGCGGAGCCCTTGCGATAGCGGTCGGAGATAAGATTTTGATGTTGGAGAACGCGGTTTACTCGGTAATAACCCCGGAAGGCTGCGCGGCGATACTTTGGAAGGATGCCGCGAAGGCAAATCTTGCGGCAGAAAATCTGGGTTTGACGGCGACGGATTTACAGAAATTAAATTTGATTGATGAAATAATTCCGGAACCTGCGGAGTGGCAATTCCCCCAAAACGATGCTGATTCGAAGATAAATTTTGCATCAACGACTGAAGAATTAAAAAAGGTTTTGTTGAGAAATTTGGAAACCTTGGAAAGTATAGGTTGTAAGCAAAGATTGGAATTAAGATTTCAAAAATTTAGGTCGATGGGCAAGTGGGTCTGATAAAACCCAAATTTAGATGTTCCGATCGTAGATGAAGTAAGTATCTAACGAGTTAAAATAAAAGCGAAACATCTAAATTTGATAATGGTTCACCAGATGTTTAAAAAGGAATATCATCGTCGGCTGGTGCGACGGTAGATTCTACTGTCGCCTTTCTTGCAGATACGTCTTGACCGGCGAATTCATTATCGCTTGCAGGTTCGGATGACATTTCATCGCCCCTTGTATCGCTGATAAAATGAATATCTGAACCTTGGATAACCAGCGTATAACGATTTTTACCATCTCGGTCAGTCCATTCCTCAACTTGCAGCCGACCTTCAACATAGACGGATCTACCTTTTGTTAAATATTTTGAAGCATTTTCAGCTTGCCTGCGCCAGAGTGTAACCTTAAACCAAGTGGTAACATCCTGATACTCTCCGGCTTTGTCGCGTTTTCGATCATTTACGGCAATCGAAAAATCACAAACTGCGTCACCCTGAGGCGTATAACGTAATTCCGGGTCGCGCCCGAGATTACCGATTGCGATTATTTTGTTAAAAGACATTTCCTTTTGGTTTCTCCCGTTAAAGTATAAATTAATTCATAGCAAACTTTTTCGGATGTTACTCTCATCCATCTATAATGGTCAAGTTGTTCTTTTAGGTTTTAGCTTTATTATTTTTCTTACATATGTATCTTTTCTGCTTTTGCCGTAGCCTGAATATTTATTATTTTTTTTGCTTGACTTTTATTTTAGTTGCTTTTTTCTCACCGAGTAAAACATTTGCGCAAAAAACAGATAATTTAACTGCGTCAAAATCAATCTGTTGGAATTCAAATGATAAGAATATCGGCAGAAACCATATTGCGTCTGATAAAGAAGCTATTTTCGTTGCTTACCTAAATGGTTACCTAGCTTCAATTAATATAAAAACTGGAATAAAAAATTGGACGGCAAACTTGGGCGGAGAAATTGTTTCCGATCCTTTGATCGATAAATATGACAACACCAAGGTTTATATTGCAACAAAACCACTTGTGCCTGTAGATAAGCAAACCGTAGTAAACAAAATATCTGATGGGACAGTAATTCGCTCCATCAACAAAGTGACCGGAATCACTAATTGGAAAATTGATATTAAGACGACGGAAGAAGTTTTTTTGTACGATAATGGAGAAAGTCTTATTATAATCAGTAAGGACGGAAAAGTGCTTGCTTTAAACAAATTGTCTGTCCAGCCTATTTGGGAAATATCCTTTGGCGATACTTTAACTACAGTTCCCTTTTTCTCCGAAAATTCAGTAACCGTTACTTTTGCGAATAAAATTGTTTCGGTATCTTTAAAAGACGCTAGCATTTATTTCCAGACCGAATTGCTAAGTCCAGCCACTTCCCTTTTTGGTCACCTCAGAGAAAAGGTATTTTGGGGAGATGAGTACGGGAAAGTGTTCAGATTAAATAGTTTTTATAAGCGCAGTAAAGCAAATCTCTGGAAGTTTCAGAACGGTGCAAAAATTTCACGCATTATTTTGACTACAAAAGGACTGCTTTTAACCTCGCTGGACAATTTTGTTTATTTAATTTCTGCTGAAAAAGGAAGGCTTATTTGGAAAAAAAGATTGGCGGGAAGAATAACTCTCGATCCGCTCGTAAACGGAGAGTTTGTTATATTATCTTCTTCATCTAATTCAGAGGCTTCTGTTCTGGATCTTAATACTGGAAAAATAATCAATCAGATTTCACTTGCGGAGGGAAATTTTTTCCTCAGTCCGCCCGTTTTAACCGATAGTTTGCTTATTTTTGCAACCGCTAAAGGTATCTTTGCATTTAAGGATTCTTTTGTAGCCTGCTAAGTTAAAAGCCGTGTGAAATTTGGTGCTATTTTCGTTGGTTTTATACAGCAGTTATAGCTTTTCTCTCTTTGGTTGAGAAAGTGAGAATAGAACAAAAGAAAAACAACCGTGCAATATACCTTCTTCTTTTGTTCTATTTTTTAGCACAAAAACTTTCAGATTTGTCAAAATAATCGTTTTGACTAATGTGACCTTGAATAGTTTTGCATGATGGCGTAAATTTCATCTTTGAGGACTAGTTTTTTCTTTTTTAAATTTGTTTCTTCCAACAATTCTTCACCATTCGGATAAGTCAGTTCGGCTAGTTCAGTCAATCTTTTTTCATAATTCTGGTGTAGTTGAACCATCTCTCGGAAAGCAGGATTTTCCTTAATCAATTCATCTCTTACCGTATCTGTTGTCGTCATATCCATCGTATTTTTCATCCTTTCTGATTAGATTTTTTGAACTCAAAGCAAATCCTTGGTTATGAAACTCTATATTGTTTTGCAATGTGTTCTGCTTTGGGAATTTTATGTTAACTTTAAAACGCAAATCGAATCAAGAAACGGTTCATTTTTATAAAACGTCGAACAAGTCTAGCTTCATAACCAAGGCATTTTCCGTTGGGTCTAGGTAGTAATTTTTTCGACTGTAAACTTTCTTAAAACCATAAGCTTCATAAAACTTGATGGCTTTAAAGTTAAATTCTCTAACTTCTAACCAAATCGAATTAACCATTTTTTCTCGGCACAATTTGAGAAAACTCTTTAACAAGAACGCACCGATTCCTTTTCTCTGAAAATTTTTATATACGACTATATTAAAAATTTCAGCTTCGGCAAATTTATCATAGTTATCTTTTTGGTTATTCTTTAACATAAGTAGATTTTTCTTATTGGAAATTATCAGACCCGAAGTAATGAATCCAATTAATTTGTTTTTGTAGATCGCTACTAAGTTTATCGAATTGTCGCTAGCAACTTGTTTTTGGCATTCTTCTTCCGACCAATAACTTAAATTACATTCCTTCTGTAATGCTAATACTTCTTTAACGTCGCTTTGCTTTATAGCTCTAATAGAGCAAGAATTATAAATAAAAGTTTTACTTGGATAGCTCATGACAAATCATAAATTTATTAGTAAAGTATTTTTGGTAAATCCTTATTTTTACATATTTCTAGTTTTCACAATAACATTACCAAAAAGAAATAATTGAAAGTATAACCTTTATCCATTTCTTATCAGACGCGAAGCGATATTTATTTCCCCTTGCTTTTGACACTGCAGAAATTAAAAGATAAAATTTCCCTTTTGTTATCTTTCCAAAATTAGAAATTTTCGCTTTATATTAAGGAGTTACAAACAATTGAGTAACGCAAATTATTTATTTACTTCAGAATCGGTCACCGAAGGACATCCGGACAAAATCGCCGACCAAATATCAGATGCTATCCTTGATGCAATTTTAGAAAAAGACCCGTTAGCCAGAGTTGCGTGTGAAACACTGGTTACAACGGGTTTAGCCGTTATAGCCGGTGAAATTACCACTTCCGCAACAATCAATTTCCAGCAGATAATTCGCGATACCATTGATGATATCGGTTATAATGACGCAACCTATGGATACGATTCAAATACTTGCGCCGTATTAAATGCAATCGGCACTCAATCGCCAGATATCGCGCAGGGCGTAGATACCGGTGGTGCCGGAGACCAGGGCTTAATGTTTGGATTTGCCTGCAACGAAACTCCAGAGTTGATGCCGCTACCAATTCAATTAGCTCACAATCTAACCCGAAAATTATCTCAACTGCGCCGCAACGGAGAACTTCCCTATCTGCGTCCCGACGGAAAATCACAAGTAACCGTCGAATACAGAGACGGAAAACCTTTTCGGGTTGAAGCAGTAGTAATTTCAACACAACACGCGGAAGATGTAACTACGGACACACTACGCTCCGACGTTTTAGAAAAAATTATTAAAACAATTGTCCCCAGCGAACTTTTAGACGAAAATACAAAATATCACATTAATCCCACCGGTCGTTTTGTTGTCGGTGGTCCAATGGGTGATGCTGGCGTGACGGGTCGAAAAATTATAGTTGACACTTATGGCGGATACGCTCCGCACGGCGGCGGCGCTTTCTCCGGTAAAGACCCGACGAAGGTTGATCGTTCGGCTGCATATATGGCGCGATACATCGCCAAAAATATTGTCGCCGCCGGTTTAGCCGAAAAATGCACTGTTCAGCTTGCTTATGCGATCGGCGTTGCCGAACCGGTTTCTGTTTTAATCGACACACACTCAACCGGAAGGGTTGATGAAACAAAGCTCGCCGAAACCGTCCGAAAAAACTTTGAGCTAACACCAAAAGGAATTATAAAAATGTTAGATTTGCAGCGACCTATTTTTAAGGAGACGGCGAAATTCGGACATTTCGGGCGCACAGATGATGAATTTACTTGGGAAAAGACTGACAAAGCCGACGCCTTATTAAATGCGCTGAGCGCGGCGACAACCGTTTAACCGAAAATTTAAAGTCTTATCTATTTAAAAAAACAAAAAATTATGGCTAAAGAAGGAATTTCAATGCACTACGACGTTAAAGACATTAATCTTGCTCCCCAAGGTAAGCAAAGAATCGAATGGGCTGATCGGGAAATGCCCGTCCTGCGATTGATTAGAGAGCGTTTCGAATCGGAAAAGCCGCTTGAAGGGATAAAACTGGTTGCCTGCGCTCACATCACGACCGAGACGGCAAACTTAGCGAGAACTTTGCAAGCCGGAGGCGCGGAAGCAATTTTGATTGCTTCGAATCCGCTTTCAACGCAGGATGACGTTGCCGCTTCCCTGGTCGCCGATTGGGGAATCCCGGTTTTTGCGATCAAAGGCGAGTCAACCGAAACATATATGCGCCATGTTCGCATGGCGCTTGACTCAAATCCGCAAATAATTATTGATGACGGTTCTGACGTTGTAGCAACTATGCTAAAGGAAAAGAAAGAGTTAGCCGAAACAATAATCGGCACGACCGAAGAAACCACGACCGGCATCGTCCGCTTGAAAGCGATGGAAAAAGCCGGTGTGCTTTCTTTCCCTTCAATTGCTGTCAACGATGCTCAAACAAAACATTTTTTTGATAATCGCTATGGAACTGGTCAATCGACGCTCGACGGCATTATCCGCGCCACAAACATTCTTTTAGCCGGAAAAAACTTTGTCGTCGTCGGATATGGTTGGTGCGGAAAAGGATGTGCAATGCGCGCCCGTGGTCTCGGCGCAAACGTTATTGTAACCGAAATTGATCCGATAAAAGCAATCGAAGCAGTGATGGATGGATTCAGGGTTATGCCCATGGAGGAAGCCGCAAAAATTGGCGATTTCTTCGTGACCGTTACCGGAAACCGCCACGTGATTGATAAAAATCACTTTGAATCGATGAAGGACGGAGCAATCGTCTGTAACAGCGGACACTTCGATCTTGAATTAAACCTTGAAGCCTTGCGCGAGATTTCGATTGATGTTACCACGCGTCGCCCTTTTGTCGAAGAATATGCGGGCAAAAACGGTAAAAGCGTGATTGTTCTGGGCGAAGGACGTTTGATTAATTTAGCCGCTGCCGAAGGTCATCCGGCGAGCGTTATGGATATGAGTTTTGCTAACCAAGCTCTCTCCGCTGAATTTCTGGTCAAAAATCAAAAAGATTTATCTGCCGGAGTTCACGTTTTACCGCAGGAAGTTGACCAGGAAATTGCCAACTTAAAACTCCACTCTTTAGGTATCTATATTGATACGTTAACACCAGAAATGATTGAATATATGTCGAGCTGGGAGACCGGCACTTAAAACTTTGTAAAAGAGAATTTTCTTTTGGGACTTTCGAGTCCCTTTTTTAGTTTTTAATTTATGTTTTAGTTTATGTTTTAATTCTTGAAACAAGAATTGTTCCAGCTATTGAAAATAACAGAATAGGACTCCATACGGCAAATTTTGGCGAAATAAAACCGTTCAATCCGAATTGTTCGAAAGCGCTTGAAATACCCATATATAAAAGCCAAATTCCAACCGCATATGCGACAGTTGTAACTCTTCCCTTCCTGTGCAGAGAAAGCGCAAAAGGCGCGGTGAACAAAGTTATAACAAAGGGTAGAAAAATCGTTGTATACTTTTTTTCGAGCGCCGTTTCATAATTTCTTTGCTCGTTTTCCGACTCGATATTAATTATTTGTTGTTTTATTTCCTCCGTGTTCAAATAACTCGGCTTTTCGGACATACTTACAAAAGGATTAAATTCTTCGCTTATCTCCGCATTTCCGATTTTTACCCGAGCAATTTTTTCATTCGCCCAGGAAATTTTTTCAGCGCCGGCATCGAATTTTATTTTGCTTTCCTGCCAAATTGCTTCGTTTGATTTAAAAATTGTTTGAAGCCTTGTATCTTTTTCCGTAAATTCGAAAACGGAAAGATTTTTTACTTTTTTTATTGTACCTATTTCGTTATCGGGTAATTCAAAAGAATAAATTCGATTATTGTTTGAAACCCAAAACTTCCCTTCTTTATTTTTTGAAACGCCCCGATTTCTAATTTGTGACCGTAAGTTTTCCTGGATACGATTTGTGTTCGGTAAAATTCTTTCCTGCGATTCCCAGTTTATAAAACCCAGAAAAATCATCAACACAAAACAAGGTAAAAGAAGCCGGTATATGCTTCTGCCAGCTGCCGTCCAGGTTACAATTTCATTTTGTCTTGATTTGATGACAAAAGTTGTAAGCGTTGCAATCATCAACGCCGATGGCGCTAGCTGTATGTATATAAAAGGAAGAAGAAAAAAAAGATATTTTAGCAAGAGGCTGACACCGTTTTCTATCTCACCGGCAAACTTCCAAAGTTCAAAAGCTGTGAAAATTAAATAAATAGCCGTTATAAAGGAAAACGTTAGAAGAAAATATTTCAGAAGAGTTGAAACGATATCGTAGTCAAGCAAACCGGCTCTAAAATCAATGTAAAAATTTGTTTTTGAAACCTTGTTTTTTCGAATCAAATAATTCAATCCGGTTTTTTTATTAAAATTGAATGCGGATTTATTTAGTGCCAATCTACTTGAAAGGAAAAACCAAAATATAAATAACAAACTGCTCAAGATTGGAATCAAGCTCGACGTGAAAACGCTTATTTTGTTTGTCCGGGCAAGTTGCTCTCCAAATAAAGCCAGTAGATAATAAACTACCAAACCAAATAAAGCTAAAAAAACCCCAAAACCTTTTCCCTTCCGGTTAAACTTTAAAACCAGAGCTGTCCCCAAAAGCGCAAAAATTAAAGGTGTTAAAGAAAGAAGTATCCTTCGGTGCCAAATTATATCAATTTCAACCTTTTCTTTTCCTTCTTTTGATTTAGCATAGGAAACAAGTTGATTTAAACCGAGTTCTTCTGGTGTTTGTTCAGTTTTGCTCAGCTTTTCAATAAATTCACCGCGTTTTGTTTTTATCGCAAAACGCATCTGCCTGATCGATTCGGATGCTATCTTTTCATGATTATTCTCAAAAGATAATGTATTTATAATCGCATCTTCCAAGACTAATTCAGATACTTCTTCATTTGAATCTATTCGCCCATTCTTTGATGTTATCAGACGCGTTTGATTATTTTCCTTATCTTCATTATAGATAAATATATTTTTCCAAGTACCTCTCTCTAAATCTCCGTTCTTTACGTAAATTGCAAAACCATTTATTTCAGTGTTAAAAACGCCGGGTTCAATTGGCGATTCTAATTTATAGAGAGCCGTCTGAAGCGCAACTTTTCTAACCACCTGAGCAGCGAGCGGAACTCCATAAATGTTTATAAAAAAAGTAAACAAAGACAGTAAAATACCAAGTAAAGCAATAGGAATTACTATTTGCGTATTTCCGATGCCAGCCGCTCTAATAGAAATCAGTTCGCTGTCGCCTTGAATTTTTGACAAGCCAATAATCACTCCTACTAATACTGCCATCGGGCAAGTAAAAGCAATTACATTAGGAACGAGTGCAAAAGACAATTGCCAGACTAAGTTGTTGGGGATGTTTGAACTAAAAAAAATATCGGAAAAACGACTGCCCTGTTGGACAAACAAAATTACGGTTAGTAAAAGCCACGAAAATATGAAATAAGGCAGAATGGCTTGAATTATATATTTTGAAATCAACCAGCTAAAACGCATTCTAAAATTTAACTCTTAGCTACTAATTTTTTTTCGCCCTTAATTTCCTTTCCTAAAACATTCGAGATTAAACGTTTTAGGATTATTGAAATTTCTTTTGTTTCTTCTTTTTGATTTTTTGTAAATTCTAAAAATTTAACCGGCGTGTAATGCTGAGCAGCAAGGAGAATATGTCTTTTAGCGGAAGAGATTGCCCAATCATTTTTTCCCTTCTGACAATTTGAACAAACTAAATGAAAATTTATTTGTAAATTTGTTTTTTCATTTTCTCTCAATTCTTTTTTACAAACATTACATACCTTCCATTCAGGCAAATAACCACCAAGCTTTAAAAGCCATATTTCAAAGTAAACAACAAAACTTTCGAAATCATCTGGATTATTTGCTGCCGCGTCAACACAGGCTTTCGTCATTCGATACAATTTTTCATTCGGGTCGTGCGGTTGTGCAAATTCAAGAAGTAGTTCAACCAGATAAGCAAGACTTTCGAAAAAATTTGGCTCGCTCGCTTTTTCAAAATAGGATTTTAACAGCTCTATGTTTCCAATTGAAACGAGTTCTCTGTCTTCTTTTTGAAAATAAGAAAGTTGAACAATTGAGAAGACCTCCAATCCGCCGCCGAAACGACTTTTGAGGCGTTTCGCGCCACGTGCCACACCCCTCACCAGCCCTTCATTTTTCGTGAGCAAAATTACGATTTTATCCGCTTCAGCTAAACCGTAACTTTTCAAAATTAAACCTTCTGTTTCTACTAAACCCATTATTTCTATCCGGGAATAAAATAAAAAACCCAAGCCAAAACTACGCTTATTATGACAAATTGAGCAAAAAGTTTTACTCCGTAAAAAACTTTTTCTTTCGTGCTACCCATCGAAAATACGCCGAGGGCAACCGAGACAAAAAACGCAAATCCCATTAGGTACAAAAAATGATTCATTTTTTTCTCCCGAATTGAATATCCAAGGCATCAAGAACAGCTAAATAATTTAGCAATCCAGCTATTTCCAAGAACCTGCCGCCATATTCAAATGACGCCCAAGCGGCTACATTTGGTGGCGGATTACTCAACAGAAAAAAACTAATCAATGCCCCCAATCCGTTTCCTAATCGGGCAAATATATTCAGTAAATAAAGCAAAGCTCCATCCTTAAATTCAAAGCCCGGATAATAGGCGCCACCGCTTAGAATAGCTATTATATACATGCCCCAAATTACCAGAAACAACAACAAACCTCGTTTCCAGCGCTGTTGCAACAGATGTCCCGAACCAGGCAAAAGCCATGAAACCAAGCCGATTAAAAATATATTATTCACAAATTACCGCCTCAAATAAATGATTTGAATTCTTGAATGTCTATATTGCGACAATTAAGAATTTTATTAGTTTTGTTCTGTAAACCACAGAAATGAATAATCTTACGTAAGCCTGAAGTAATGCTTTAAATTTAATACATTAAGTAGCTACTTCTAATTTTTCTAAAATTAACTTCATCCTCTACCCACGAGGATTTGATTTCTTTTACGCTTTTGCCTTTTTGAAAGTTTTCTCTAATTCTAAATGTTCCGGAAATAACATCAAAGGGATTACGGTCAAACACATACTCATAGGGCGGTTCCTTCCAATTGAATTCACTCGGATATAAATCTAATATCGTTTTTACCAAAGAAATCCCGGTTATTACCGGTTCGAACGCTTCCCTATCGTGAATGTGCAAAAATACTCCTTCACAAGTTTTACCGGCGTGTTTTTGAAAGGTAGGTAAAAAATTTATCGGTTGAAAAATAACTCCTGAAAGATTGAGTGAAGTTAAAGAATCAGCCAGCTCTCTGGCGTCAATAAATGGCGCTCCTATTATTTCGAACGGACGGGTTGTTCCGCGCCCTTCGGAAATTTGTGTTCCTTCTAAATAGACAGTTCCTGGAAAAACAATGCTTGTGTTAACCGTCGGTATATTTGGCGAAGGCATAACCCACGGCGCATCCGTTTCATCATAAAAATCTTCACGATTCCATCCGTCCATTGCAACAACCTGCAAGTCGCAATTTAATTGAAATTCTTCATTAAATAATTTAGCAATCTCGCCTACAGTTAAACCGTGGCGCATCGGAATGGGAAACTGTCCGACAAATGACTCGTGTCCCTTTTCTAATAAATTTCCTTCAACATTTAAACCATTTATCGGATTTGGTCGGTCACAAACAATAAATTTTTTATCAAAAGCGGCGCAAGCTTTCATAGCATTCGCCATGGTATATATAAATGTATAAACTCTACAACCAACATCTTGTAAATCAAAGACTAAAGCGTCCAGACTGGAGAGCATTTCTTCAGTCGGTTTTCTTGTTTCACTATAAAGCGAATAAACCGGAAGCCTGGTTGTTTTATCAATATTATGAGCAGTCTCGATCATATTGTCTTGAACATCGCCGCGAATACCGTGCTGGGGTCCAAATAAACAGACTAGATTTATATCGGGACTTTGAAAAAATAAATCGGCAGCATGTTGAAATTGATGATTGACCGAGGCTTGATTACAAATCAAGCCAATTCGCAAATTTCTAAGAGCATATAGTTTCTCGCCCAAAATCTTTTCTAATCCTAATTTAACCGGTTTCCTTTGAAGTTTTTTCACAATACTCTCTATTTCCCATCCCTAAAATCTATAAAGTACCAACAAATTTTTGAAATCCATTTTTTTGATAAATCTTCATACGACGAATTTATTTCAGAATGTCTATGAATTTAATTTAACACATTTTAAATCTTGTTATAATAATAATAAGGAACTCTTTAATGAATTTAAAGCGCAAAATATTTTCAATTTTCCTGCCTTTTGTAATCACATATAAGTACTGTTTCATCGACAAAAAAACTTTCCAAAATTCTGGCAAAGATTTTCTATAAAAGCAGCATTGTAAACCTAACTTCCGGATTGCCTCTCGTGAATTTTATAATGTTCAAACAATTAGTTGATTTGTGTCAATTTGAGCATTTCAATTTAAAGATTTATCATTAACTTTTTTATGTCAACCGAAAACAATTCAACGAAAATTCGCTCGACAACGGTGATTTTAGTTTCAAACAACAATCAGACGGCGATGGCTGGCGATGGACAAGTTACTTTGGGTGAAACCGTAATCAAAGGAAATGCACGAAAAATCCGGCACCTTTATAACGGAAAAGTTTTAGTGGGTTTTGCCGGCGCGACGGCTGATGCTTTTTCTCTTTTAAGTAAATTTGAAACAAAACTTGAACAATACCAAGGGCAGCTTGAACGCGCGGCAATTGAGCTAAGCAAAGATTGGCGCACGGATAAATATCTACGGCATCTTGAAGCGCTCTTAATTGTCGCAGATAAAAGAGACGCATTTTTGATATCTGGTAAAGGCGACGTTATTTCTTCTGATGAAGGAATGCTTTCAGTCGGTTCCGGCAGTATGTTTGCTCTTGCTGCTGCCCGCGCTTTGAAAAAACACACGGAACTTTCGGCAAAAGAAATTGCTGCGGAATCTTTAAGAATTGCCAGCGAAATCTGTATTTATACAAATTCTGAAATAATTGTTGAGGAACTCTAAATTTTAAAATGCCTATTTATTTGAACGGTACAATCAAGGCAACAAAATCTCAATTAAGACTTGACGATTTGACTCCGCGCCAAATAGTAACGGAACTTGACAAGCACGTTGTTGGGCAGGCAAATGCCAAACGCGCGGTTGCCGTCGCGTTGCGCAATCGTATCCGTCGGCAAAAACTTCCGCCTGAAATTGCACAGGATGTGCTGCCTAAAAACATCCTGATGATTGGCTCAACCGGAGTCGGTAAGACGGAAATCGCTCGGCGCTTAGCGAGGCTCGCTGATTCTCCTTTTATCAAAATCGAAGCTTCCAAATTTACCGAAGTTGGTTATGTCGGACGCGATGTGGAGAGTATGATTCGGGAATTAACCGAAGTGGCGGTTGACATGACAAAACAAGCCGCTTTTAACGAAGTTAAAGCGATAGCTGCTGACCACGTCGAAGAAAGAATTCTGGATATTCTGCTTCCTGTTTCAAATCCAAATTTTCCGTCTAATTATTCTCAAGAAGAAACTTTTACTGTTGAAGATAAAAGTTACCGAACGCGGGAAAAGCTTCGCGATCAATTACGAGGTGGAGATTTGGAAAATCGCGTAATTGAAATTGAAACTCAAGACAAGTCAATTCCGACAATTGATTTTATCGGCGGTCAAGGAATGGAGGAAATGGGCGTAAATTTCCGAGATATGTTCGGTAATCTTTTTCCAACTAAAACGGTTAACCGTAAAATGAAAGTTTATGAAGCTCGAAATTATCTTCTTCGAGAGGAACAGGAACGACTTGTTGATATGGAACAAATTAATCGGCAAGCCGTAAATAAAACCGAATCTGCCGGAATCATTTTTCTTGATGAGATTGACAAAATTGCCGGACGCGAGTCTGGTAGCGGAAATCCTGACATTTCACGCGAGGGCGTGCAGAGAGACCTGCTTCCAATTGTAGAAGGAACAACCGTCAATACACGCTACGGAATGGTAAATACCGAACACATACTTTTCATTGCCGCCGGCGCTTTCCATGTTTCAAAACCATCGGATTTAATTCCTGAACTGCAAGGGCGCTTTCCGATTCGTGTCGAACTAGAGTCCTTAACAATTGAAGATCTTAAACAAATCCTTACGCAGCCTAAGAATTCGCTTATTAAGCAATATCAAGCGTTGCTTAAAACAGAAGATATAAATCTTGAGTTTACCGAAGATGCAATTTCTACAATTGCTGAGATGACCGAAAGCATAAACAGCAATACTGAAGATATCGGTGCCAGACGCTTACATACATTACTTGAGAGGCTTTTAGAAGAGATAAGTTTTTTGGGGAACGAGCTTGAAAATAAAAATCAAATTATTGACGCAGACCAAGTACGGGAAAAATTAGAAAGCTTAGCAAAAGACCAAAATCTTAGACAGTATATTTTGTAAATTAAACGAATGTTAATCAATATGCTTAATAACTTTAAACTAAATAAACATAAAGCGGCTTTAACATTTATAATTCTTGCTTTGCTTATAAACCTCTGTTGCGGTAAAAGAAAACCTCCACTTCCCCCAATTGAAAAAATTTCTCAAAGAGTTGAGGTTTTGGGAACTCAAAAAGGCAATCAAATTATCTTATCTTGGGAGATTTCAGAAAACGTCGATCAGAGTAATCTAAATATCGTTAGAACAGATGTATATCGTTTGATTGAACCGATTTCTTCCCCATTAGCTCTTTCGGAGGAAGAATTTTCTTCTAATAGTGTTTTGATTGCCAGTTTGCCGGTGACAGGTAACGAAATCAAATCAAAAAAAATGACTTTTAACGATACTTTGGAATTTGCAGGTCAAGCGGTGCGACTTCGTTACTCACTCCGATTTGTTAATTCTTCAGGACAAAAAGCAGCTTTTTCTAATTTTCTTTTAATTGAACCGACAGCGAAAATTGCTCAATCCCCGACTAACTTAAAAGCAACCGCAGGAGAAAATTTTATACGCTTAGATTGGATAACCACAAACGATAATGTTGATGGTTCTAAGCCGGCAGATATTTTAGGTTATAATATTTATCGTTTGTCCGACACTGATTCAGTTAAACTTCTAAATACTTCTCCGTTATCGGAGAAGTATTTTCTAGACAAATTTTTTGAATTTGAAAAAGCGTATAAATATTTTGTTCGAACAGTTTCCTTAGGAACAAATGGTGAGCCGGTTGAAAGTAAGGATTCAGATTCGGTTGAAATAATAGCTAGGGATGTTTTTCCGCCTGACGCGCCCGGGGCGATTACAATTGCTGCCGCGCCGAATAACTTGTCTATTTTCTTTGCTTTTAATTCAGAAAATGACATTGCAGGTTATAAAATTTATCGAAGCGAGATATCTAATCAACCCATATCACAATGGACGCTTTTAACCGCTGATTTATTAAAGACGAATACCTTTCAGGACACCTCGGTCAAATCCGGAAAAACTTATTTTTATTATTTAATTGCTGTGGATAAAGCAGGAAATATCAGCAAACCTTCGGACATTGTTTCTGAGACTGCTCCATAGAATATTTATGAAAGTTTGCCGCTTTATCTACGAAAATGAAATAATGTGCGGATATTTTGAGAAAAATTCAATTTTTCCCCTTGATAATTTGTTTGATTCAGAATTTAGAGAAACGAAAGAAACTAGAATCAGAGCTATTAATTCGAATGAAGTGAAATTTCTCCCACCCGTAATGTCGTCTAAAATTGTTTGTATAGGTCGCAATTATGCTGAGCATGCGGCTGAATTGGGCAATAAAGTTCCAGAAGAACCACTTCTTTTTCTGAAAGCTCCATCAGCAGTTATTACTAGAAGCTATCTCAAAAATAGTTTCTCAACAAAATGAGCATACAGCCCAGTAAAACAAAGCCCAAATAGTTATCCGAATGATATTCGTAACGCACAATTATTCGCCGAAAGTTTTG
>Ga0136617_10000395_pt1 | contig 36026 bp, 39 predicted proteins | sample AntDrymUQ3222106_2_FD_129672 | JGI IMG/M metagenome (GOLD analysis project Ga0136617, IMG submission 129672) | Polar desert sand microbial communities from Dry Valleys, Antarctica - metaG UQ322 (21.06) | ecosystem: Environmental > Terrestrial > Soil > Desert | place: Antarctica: Dry Valley... | reverse complement strand
GGGCCCGTCGTGGGCTTCCCGGAAAGGGGCGAGGGATGTCGCGCGGCGATCTTTGCGGCCGAAGCTGAACGGTCGCTAAACCGTGACTCAGCGCTCGTAGAACTCCGGTGGGTACAGCCCGCGGCCCGTCTTGCGGCCGATCGCGCCCTCCGCGCAGAGGTCGCGCAGCGATTGCGGGACGTTCGCGCCGATCGCCTCGCCGATCGCCACGGAGACATCGAGTCCGATGTAATCAAGCAGCGCGATCGGTCCCATCGGGTGCGCCGCGCCGAGCTGCATGCACGTGTCGATCGACGCCGGCGGCAGGCCCGTCTCCTGCATGAAGTCCACGGCGCTGAAGAGGTAGGGAAACAGCAGCCGGTTGACGACGAAGCCCGCCAGGTCGGGGACGTCGACGGCCTCCTTCTCGAGGTCGGCGCACAGCGCGGCGGCGCGCTCGCGCGTCGCCGCCGTCGCCGTCGCGGGATAGGCGAGCTCGACGAGCTTCATCCGCGGTACCGGGTTGAAGACGTGCAGGCCCACGAAGCTTGCCGCACGGCCCGAGGCCGCTGCCAGCTCGCTGACCGACAGCGACGATGTCGTCGTGGCGATGACCGCGTCGTCCTCGGCGAGCTCGCCGAGCCTGCCCAGCAGGTCGCGCTTGAGCTCCGCGTCCTCGGAGATCGCCTCGACGAGGAACGTCGCGAGCGCCAGCGCGTCCAGGTCGGTGGTGACGGTGACGTTGGCCGGGTCGTAGCCCTCGCCGAGGCGCTCGCAGGCCTTTGCGATCGCTTTCGTGGCGCGTGCGGCAGACGCGTCGGAGCGTGCCCACAGCACATGTCCCGGCGTCTTCGTGGCGCAGGCCGCCAGGCCCGTCGCGATCGCCCCGCTTCCGGCGATTCCAAGCTTCTCTCCCACGGCCGCTCCTCCCGAGTTGACCCGCCAATCGGTCGAGTACCTTAGTCGGCATGAACGCACAGCAGGGCCGCGAGGTCGTCATCGTCGAAGCCGTCCGCACGCCGATCGGACGCGGCCACCCCGAGAAGGGCTACTACAAGGACACGCACCCCAACGAGCTGCTCGGCCGCTGCTTCGAGGAGGTCATCGCGCGCGCCGGCATCGACGCCGCCGAGGTCGAGGACGTCATCGCCGGCTGCGTGCAGCAGATCGGCGAGCAGAGCTTCAACGTGGCGCGCAACGCGTGGCTGCAGTCCGGGCTGCCGATCGAGACCGCCGCGACGACGGTCGACCGCCAGTGCGGGTCGGCGCAGCAGGCCGTGAACTTCGGCGCCGCGCTGATCGCCGCGGGCGTGCACGACGTCGTCATCGGCTCCGGCGTCGAACACCTCGGCCACATCCCGATGGGCGTCACCTTCGGCTTCGTCGAGCAGGTCGGCACGCCGTTTGCGCCCGCGCTCATGGAGAAGCACAACCTCGTCCCGCAGGGGCTGAGCGCCGAGATGATCGCGGAGCAGTGGGAGATCCCGCGCTCCGAGCTCGACGAGCTCGCCGTGCGCTCGCACCGGCTCGCGCACGAGGCGACCGAGGAGGGCCGCTTCGAGCGCGAGATCATGCCGTTTGCGACCAACGGCGACACGCGCTACGTCGATCAGGGCATCCGCCCCGACACGAGCCTCGAGGCGCTCGCGCAGCTCAAGCCGGCGTTCAAGCCCGACGGCAGGATCACGGCGGGGACGTCGTCGCAGATCTCCGACGGCGCCGCGGCGGTGCTGCTCATGTCGCGCCAGAAGGCCGAGCAGCTCGGCGTCACCCCGCGCGCGCGGATCGTCGATCAGACGACCGTCGGGGTCGACCCCGTGATCATGCTCACCGGCCCGATCCCGGCGACGCGCAGGCTGCTCGAGCGCAACGGGATGGCGATCGGCGACATCGACCTGATCGAGATCAACGAGGCGTTTGCGCCCGTCGTCGCGGCCTGGCGGCGCGAGCTCGATCCCGACATGGACCGCGTCAACGTCAACGGTGGCGCGATGGCGCTCGGGCATCCGCTCGGATCGACGGGCGCGCGGCTGCTGACGACGCTCCTGCACGAGCTCGAGCGATCCGACAAGGAAACGGGCCTCGTGACGATGTGCTGCGGTGGCGGGCTCGGCACCGGAACGCTGATCCAGCGGATCTGAGACGCCGCTGAGACGGGCGGACAGCGCGTGTGCGCCGCCTCTTGTGGGTAAACGCACATGCGTTGTCCCGCTTTCCTGTCTGCTCAAGGAGGAGTTCGTCCCATGATTGGAATCCTGATCGCCATCCTGCTCGCGGCCCTCGCGTACTGGGTCTGCCTGGCAATCGGCCTGCCCTCGATCGTCGCCATCATCGCCGCGGTGCTCGTGCTGCTCAGCGGCGTTGGTACCGGCGGCTACGGGTACGGCCGGCGCGGTCTCTAGCCCCAGCGGAAGCCCGTCGCCGCCGGTGTCGGCGGCAGCGGGCTTGACGCCAGGCCGGGCGGCGGATCCATGACGTGAAAGCCGGTCGGCGAGGTGTCGTTCGGCGTACCGGGATGGAAGATCGACGCGAGGTACTGGATCTGCTCGCGGCCGACGCCGAGCTCGAACTGGCCGCCGCCGTAGGCGCCGATGCTGCGCGCGGCCGTGTAGTCGTAGGCATCGAACAGCGGCTTGATGCCGCCGAGCCGTGACGGCTTGAGGTTGACCATCCGCGGCGCGAACGGCAGCGCCTCGATGTCGTCGATCGAGTGGATGTTCGCGTCCCAGGTGATGCGCCCGCGGTGGGCCAGCAGCAGCGCGTCGACCTCCGGCGTGAGCTTGGGGTCCTCGATCCACGCGTCGGGAAACGCCGCGACGACGCGCTCGTAGAGCGCCGGGTCGGCGGGCGCGTCGACGGCCGTCCCCTCGTACAGGCCCTTGAAGTCGACGGAGTCGACGGCACCCGTCGCGACGAGGTCGGCGATCAGCTCGTCGTCCCACGACGCCGTCGGATCGAGCTTGAAGCGCAGCGCCGGGTAGCGCTCCAGGCGCCGCGTGACGGGCTCCAGCGACGGCGGCTCGCCGAGCCGTAGCGAGACGACGAACGTCAGCGGCTGCGGCTCGCGCCCGAGCACGGCGTGCAGGGGCTCGCCCGCCTGGCGCAGGGCGAGGTCGAGCGCCGCCGACTCGTAGGCCCACACGCGGTACAGCCGCGAGACGTCGCGCTGCGGCGGCTCGGTGAACAGCTCCAGGCCGGCAAGGGCGTTGGAGAACGAGCGCATCGTCCAGTCGCCGGCAAGCTCCACGACCGGGCCGGCTGCCTGGGCGATCTCGTGGTCGACCGGCTCGTAGGTGACGTCCTCGCCGAGGCCCTCCTCGCCGCCGCCGCCGAGGCGGATGATCGTCGACTTGCGCTCGAAGTCGCTCGAAACGTTCTGCACGAGGCCGTCGAGATCATAGCCGTCGATGCGCAGCGGCAGGTCGGCGACGAGGTCGTAGGTGCGCATTTTTTCAGCGTATCGGGTGGGCGCCGTAGCCTGCCCCCGGTGCTCGTGCTTGGCGCCGAACGCGGTTTCTCCTTCGCCGATCCCTACGCGATCGCGCTTGCGTTCGCCGGCGTCGCGGTCTTCGCCGCCGTCGGTGCGCTGTCACACCAGCACGAGCGCGCGTTCTCGGCGAGCCTCATCTACCTCGCGCTCGGGCTCGCCGCGGCGACGATCATCGGCCTGCTGGGCGTCCGCTGGATCGATCCGTTCGCCGACGCCGCCGTCGTCGAGCATCTCGCCGAGTTCGCGGTCATCGTGGCGCTGTTCGGCACGGGCCTGAAGCTCGAGCGCGCGCTCGATCCGCGCGTGTGGGGCTCGGTCGCGCGCCTGCTGGGCATCGCCATGCCGCTGACGATCGCCGCCGTCGCGCTCTTCGGCACCGCGGTCATGGGACTGTCGCTGGGGGCGGCGATCATCCTCGGAGCGACCCTCGCGCCGACCGACCCGGTGCTTGCCGGCGACGTCGGCGTCGGCCCGCCGGGCGAGGAGGAGGAGCGCGAGCCGAACTTCGCGCTGACCGCCGAGGCAGGCCTCAACGACGGGCTCGCGTTCCCGTTCGTGTTCCTCGGCGCGTACATCGCGGCGCAGGGCGGATCGGACTGGATCGGGGAGTGGCTCGCGGCCGACGTCCTGTACGCCGTCCTCGCCGGCGGCGCGATGGGCGCTGCGGGCGGCTACCTGATCGCGTGGAGCATCGTGGGCCTGCGCGAGCGCCGGCTCATGACGGACGCGCTCGACGGATGGGTCGCCGTCGGCGCGGTGCTGCTCGTATACGGGCTGACCGAGGTCGCCGGCGCCTACGGCTTTCTTGCCGCGTTCGCCGCCGGGGTCGCGTTTCGCCGCTACGAGTACGGGCACGAGATGAACCGCCGCGTGCATGACGGCGCCGAGGTCGTGGAGAAGTTCTGCGAGCTGGGCCTGATCCTGCTGCTCGGCTCGCTCGTGACGGTGAGCGGGGTGGGCGAGGCCGGCGTCTCCGGTTGGCTGCTCGTGCCGGTGCTGCTGTTCGTCATCCGCCCGCTCGCGACGACGCTGGCGTTCCTCGGCTCCTCGATGGCCCCGCGAGAGCGCGCCTTCATCGCCTGGTTCGGCGTGCGCGGCATCGGTTCGCTGTACTACGTTGCCGTTGCGCTCGGACTTGGCATCCTGTCGGTCGACGAGTCGCGGTCGCTGTTCTGGACCGTGGCTGCCTGCGTCGTCGCCTCGATCGTCGTCCACGGCGTGACGGCGTCGCCCCTGAGCCGTCGCCTGTTTCCTCCACTGCCATCGTGAAGCCAACGCTCCTCATCGCCCTCGTCGTCGCGCTCGCGCCGGCGTTCGCCGCCTGCGGCGCGGGCGGCTCCGACGACGCCGGCGCGGGCACGGTGCCCGCGCCCGCCACGACGACCGCGGTGCCACCGGCCGCGCAGCGGCTCGCGATCGGGATCGGCGAGCAGCAGGCGGCGATGTTCAAGGACAAGCGCTTCCGAGACCTGGACATCGACAAGGTCCGCCTCGTCGTCGCCTACGACGCCACGCGCGTGCGCTTCGAGCGTGACCTCGTCGACGTCTGGCTCGCCGCCGCCCTGCGCACCGGCGCCGAGCCGTTCATCACGTTCGGTCATTCGCGCGTGCACCCGAAGAAGCTGCCGAGCGCCGCCGAGTTCCGGTCCGCGTTCCGCGCGTTTCGCAAGCGCTACCCCTACGTGCAGGTCTACGCGCCGTGGAACGAGATCAACCACGCAAGCCAGCCGACGGCGGATGCGCCGCAGCGCGCGGCGCAGTACTACAACGTCGTGAAGGCCGAGTGCCCGGGCTGCACCGTGCTCGCCGGCGACGTCCTCGACCAGGCGGGGATGACGCGCTACGTGAAGCGCTATCGCCGCCACCTCGACGGCGAGCCGGCGATCTGGGGGCTGCACAACTACTCCGACACGAACCGCTTTCGCTCGAGCGGCCTGCGCGACCTGCTCGCAGCCGTGACGGGCGAGGTGTGGCTGACCGAGACCGGCGGCCTCGTCCAGTTCGGGCGCAGCTTCCCGCGCGACGAGCAGCGCGCCGCGCGCGCGACGGCCTACGCGCTCAAGCAGGCGCGCGACGACGAGCGCGTGAAGCGGATCTACCTCTATAACTGGACGGGGGACAAGCCCGACGCCCGCTTCGACGCCGGCCTGATCGCTCCCGACGGCACCGCGCGCCCGGCATTCGACGTGCTGCGCGAGGCGCTGGGGAAGTAAGCCACCTGCGTTCAGCCGCCGGCCGCGCCGGCGCCGGCCTCGAGGCGGGCGATGAGATCGTCCAGGCGCAGCTCCTCGAGTCCCTGGCCCACGGCCTCGAGCTCCGCTGCGCACAGCTCGACGAGCGTGCGGCCCTCGCGGCACAGCTCGAGCGTCTCGCGCAGCCCCGCCGCGCCGGAGTCCAGGCGCTTGATGATCTCCTCCAGGCGCGCGGTGGCGGCCTCGTAGCTCACGGGCTCGCCAGGGAGAGGCTCAGGCTCGGTCATCGGCGTCCGTGATCGTCGCATCCACCGCGGCGTCGCCGAAGCGCAGCCGCACGTCGCCGGCGCGGCGCGCCGCCTGCGCGCTCGTCACGACCTCGCCGGCGCGATCGGTGACGAGCGCGAAGCCGCGCTCGAGCGTGCGATCGGGGTCGTGCGCGGCGAGCGCCATCGCGAGCGCGCTCAGCCGCGTCGCGCCGCGCGCGTCGCCGGCGCTCGCGCGCGCCTTGCGGTCCAGCACGAGCGCCTTGCGGCCGCTGCGCCCGCGCTCGTGCTCGATCCTGCGCCGCCCCGCGGCGCGGATCTCGCGCATGCGCTGATGTAGCCGCCGCCGCTGCACCGCGACGTGCTCGCCCGGTGCCCGCGACAGCCGCGCCAAGGCCTGCGCGCGGTGCAGCAGCGCGCGGCGGGCGTGCACGCTCAGGCGCCGCGCGACCGCCACGGCCTCCGCCCGCGCCTCGGCGCAGTGCACCGGCACGGCTGACTCGGCGGCGTGCGTCGGCGTGGAGCACGACAGCGCTGCGACGTCGTCGATCAGCGTGCGGTCGGTGTGGTGGCCGACGGAGGCGATCACCGGCACGCCGAGCAGCGCGACGGTGCGACAGAGCGTCTCGTCACAGAAGCAGAAGAGGTCGGCGAGCGAGCCGCCGCCGCGCGCGACGACGATGACGTCGACCGCGCCCGTGGCCGCGAGGTCCTGCAGCGCGGCGGTGATCCGCGGCGCCGCATGGCGGTCCTGCACAGGCGCGAACGCCCACACCAGGCGGCCCTGCCAGCCGCGCCGCCGCAACCCCGCGAGGACGTCGTCGCGCGCTTTGCCGCCCTCGCCGGTGACGACGCCGATCGTGCGCGGAAGCGCCGGACGGCGCAGCCGCTTCTGCGCTGCGAACAGGCCCTCGGCGTCGAGCGTCTTGCGCAGCCGGTCGAGCTGGGCCAGCAGGTCGCCCTCGCCCGCGATGCGCAGCCCGCTGACCGCGAACGTGAAGGACGGCGACGACGTGCGGCTGCCGGCGTAGTAGTCCAGGCCGCCCGCGATCACGACCTGCGCGCCGTCGGCGAGCGCGCTCTCGCCGAGCGCCAGCGCGTCGAAGTCGTCGCGCCACATCGAACACGGCAGCGCCCCGTCGGCGTCGCGCAGCTCGAGATAGACCTTCGCGCGGCTCAGGCGCAGGTTCCAGACCTCGCCGAAGAGCTGCACGCGCGGGCGCTCGCGCAGGAAGTCGCGTAGCCCCGCGGCGTAGCGGCCGACGCCGTAGGGGCCCGGCAGTGTGCTGCCGTCGATCCCCGCGGGGCGCGTCTGCGACTCGGCCATCGTGCCGTCCAGTCTAGGAACCGCCCCCGCGGAAGCCGGCGGCCGCCGCTGCGGCGGGCGCGGTCGCGCTAGTGCGCGGCGTCGTCGGGAGCGTGCGCGTCGTCCGTGCCCGTGACCGACGCGAGCGTTCGCATGCCCGGCTCCGCCGCGTGGCCGCGAACCTCGCCGTGCAGGCCGAGCTCGGTGAGCCGCGCGATCTCGCGCTCGCCCTCGATCCGCGCCGGATGGCCTGCCGGCAGGCCGCGGATGAGCTTCGCGATCCGGTTGCGCAGCTGCAGCGCGAAGTGCGGCGTCGAGGCGCCCATGAGCTGGCGCACGTCGTCCAGCGTGACCGCGTGGTCGGGGCGCTGGCGGTCTGGGTGCTCGGCTTGGCTCATCGTTGCGCGGTGGGGTCGGTGGGGTCGGTGTCGAGATTACCCGGAAGCTGCTCGGGCGCGATCTCCAGAAGCGCGTCGATCCGCGCCTGCACGGGCACGGAGATCGAATCCGGCGTGCCGATGATCCAGCCGTGGTTGTAGACGCCGGCGACCGGGTTCGTGCGGTACGCCGGCTGCGTATCGAGCAGCTGGCTCTGCAGCCGAGGCGGGAACCGCACGGCGTCGTCGAGCAGCAGCAGCGGGCCGTAGCTGCCGGCGCCCGACAGCGGCGCGGCGGCGGCCGCGTAGAGCGGGCGCCCGGTGCGCATGAAGACCATCCCGTGGCCCGGCGTCACGACGCCCCAGCCGAACTCGCCGTTGTGGTATCGGGCGAACTCGATCGCGTTCGTCACCGGGTCCTGGCCGCCGGTGCGCCGCACGATCCCGAAGCGCTTGAGCTCCTTGGTGACCTCCGGCGAGATGAGCTTCGACGGGCCGAGCAGGAAGATCCGCGGCTTCGCGAGCCCCTTGAGCGCGGCAAGCGCGGCGCGCGTCTCGGGCGGGATGTCGTCCTTCGACACGAAGAGGATCGGGTCGCCCGTCTTCGCGACGTAGGCGGCGGCCGGCATCGCGAACGACGGGTCCTCGGAGCTCGCGATGATGATCTTCGACGCGACGCCCGGCCGGGCGGAGCGGATCAGGCCGGCGATCGCGCGCGTCAGCGCGAGCGGGCTGCCGCCGGCGAGGTCGGTCGACTTGTACCCCGACGGCCGCGCGACGTCGCCGACGCGGATGACCTGCGCGTTGCCGGCGGCCTTCGCGCCCGTCGGCGCGAGCGCGTCGAGCGCGGACTTCGACGGACCCGGGAGGCTCGTGCCGTCGCTGAAGAGGAGCGGGGCGTTGAACGGCTTGGCCATCAGGGCGGATGCGGCGAGCGCCACGCGCCAGTCGCCGCTGTCGACGATCGTCACCGCGCTCGGCTTGCGCGCCGGGTCGGGGAAGACCGCCCGCGCGACCGCGGCGGCGGTCTGCGTCGGATCGTCGCCGGGCACGCGCGTCGTGTTCTTCGTCGCGGTCTCGGGGAAGCCGAGGGCCTTCTTCTCCTGGCTCGGCGGTGCGAGCAGGGCGGGCTGCGACGGGTCGTCGGAGCGCACCTCGCGGCCGCAGCCGACCGTCACCAGCGCGGCGACGACGAGCAGGGCGGCAAGCCTCGGGCTGGACATCGCGGCGCACATTAGCGGTCGGTGCCGCGCGAAAACGCCACCCGCCGTTCACGTCCGCCGCGTAGCGAGGGCCGGCCGGCGGCGTACGGAGCGACGTGATAACCGTGATGCTCGCCCTCGTGCCCGCGGCGCTGCTCACCGCCGCAACGCCCCGCGCGCGCCTGCTCGCGCGTACGCTGCGCGGGCGGGTATCGCCCGCGTGCTAGAAAGAGCCTGACCACCACCCCCGAGGAGGCGCGATGGCCGGTATGGCCGGGCGGATGTCCACCGTCATCAAATCGAAGATTTCCAAGCTGCTGGACAAGGCAGAGGATCCGGGCGAGACGCTCGACTACAGCTACCAGAAGCAGCTCGAGTCGCTGCAGAACGTCAAGAAGGGGATCGCGGACGTCGTCACCGCGAAGAAGCGCCTCGGGATGCAGGCTCAGAAGCTCGAGCAGTCCGTCGTGAAGCTCGACACGCAGGCCCGGCAGGCGGTCGCCCAGGGCAACGAGGAGCTGGCCCGCACGGCGCTCGAGCGCAAGCAGTTCGCGCAGACCGAGCTGCAGTCGCTCGATCAGCAGGTTGCCGAGCTGCAGTCCCAGCAGGACAAGCTGACGGAGTCCGAGAAGCGCCTGCGCACGAAGATCGAGTCCTTCCGGACGAAGAAGGAGGTCATCAAGGCCCAGTACTCCGCGGCGGAGGCGCAGGTGCGCATCTCCGAGGCGGCGACCGGCGTGGGCGAGGAGATGGCCGACGTCGGCCTTGCCATGCAGCGCGCGGTTGACAAGACCGAGGACATGCGCGCGCGGGCCTCGGCGGTCGAGGAGCTCGAGGCGGCGGGGACATTCGAAGACCTCACGCAGCTCGGCAGCGGCCAGGACGACATCGACCGCGAGCTCGCGGCGCTCGGCACGGGCGGCATGGTCGACGACGAGCTCGCCAAGATGAAGGCCGAGCTCGGCCAGGGCAGCGCGCCGCCGGCCGCGGAGCTCGAGTCCGGGGAGGAGAAGCCGTGATCGTCCGGATCATGGGGGAGGGCCAGTACCGCCTGGCCGACGACGTCCGCGAGCGCGTCAACGAGCTCGACAACGCGGTCGTGACGGCGGTCGACGGCGACGACGAGGACGCCTTTCACGCCGCCTTCGAGGAGATGCTGGACGTCATCCGCAAGCAGGGTGAGCACCTCGGCGACGAGGAGATCGAGACCTCGGACGTCATCGTCCCGCCGGCCGACACGTCGATGGCTGAGGCGACCGCCGAGTTCAGCGGGGACGGGCTGATCCCGGACTGAGCGCAGGCCCGGGCTCAGGCGCGCCGGCTACGGCCGATCCCGGCTGAGCTCGAGCTGGCGCGCCTCCCAGTCCGACACCGCGAACGGCTTGCCCGGTGCGCCGCCGATCACGAGCACGGCGGTGTCGGGCACCGTCGCGAACGCCTCGCGCGTGCTGCCGGGGGAGACGAGCACGACGCTGCCCGCGGGCAGGTCGTGCTGCTCGCCGTCGATCGCGAAGCGCGCGGCGCCGCGGATGACGACGTAGAGCTCCTCGTGCCCGACCTCGCTCTCGTCGTGCAGCTCGACGACGCGATCGCCCTCGGCCGCGCCGAGGAACGCGTTGACGCCGAAGGCGCTGATGGCGAGGTGGTCGCGCACGGGCCGCCAGTCCAGCGAGGGGTCGCAGGGCTCGGCCGCGCGCGGGATCTCGTCGAGCGCGACGATCATCGCCGCACCTGCGCGGCGCGCAGCCCCAGCAGCTCGACGATGCCGCTCGTCGGCACGAATGGATCGGCGACGGAGCGACCGCTGCGCACGTCCAGCGCGGCGACGACCCGTCCCTCGAGCTCGCCGATCAGACGCTCGCCGCCGGGGAGCTCGGGGCGCTCCTCGAGCGCGGCGAGCCGGGCGATCGTGGGTTCGTCGTCGACCGAGGCGCGGCGGATGAGCACCGCCGCCTCATCGGCCACCGATGGATGCCGGCGCGGCGCGCGCCGCGGCGAGAGGCTTGCGAGCCGGGCGAATGTGGACGGATGGAACATGAAGCGAGCCCCCTGACGCGGATAACTTGTAACTGCCTAGATAGTATAGCCGGTTAGCTAACCTGTCAAATGTCTACACTGGTGTCATGTCCAATCCGGCTCCGGGCACGCTCGAGACGGTCCGCGCGTTCGTCAACACGCTCGACATCGACGACGCCGTCGAGCGCCTGTCGACGCCGGCCGAGCTCGTCGCCTGGCTGGCCGAGCACGACCTGCTCGACGGCGCGGACAGCGGCGCCCGTGCGACCGCGGCTGACCTGCGGCGGGCGACGCAACTGCGCGAGGCGCTCCGCGCCCACCTGCTGTCACACCACGGCCAGGAGCTGCCCGCCGGCGCGGCCGCCTCGCTCGACGCGGCGTCGCGGCGCGCCCGCCTCACGGTCCGCTTCACCGGACTCGACGAGACCGACCTCGAGCCCGAGGCCGGGGGCGTCGACGGCGCCCTCGGGCGCCTGCTCGCGATCATCGCGAGGGCAATCGAGGACGGCACGTGGCCGCGGTTGAAGGCATGTCCCGCCGACACGTGCCAGTGGGCGTTCTACGACGCCTCGCGCAACCGTTCGGCCGTCTGGTGCAACATGCGCGTCTGCGGCAACCGCGCGAAGGTGCGCGGCTTTCGCGAGCGCTCCCGGGGCGGCGATTAGATCGGGATCCCCCAAAGCGGGAACCAGCGCTCGAGCTCGGGCTCGATCGGCAGCTCGCCGTCGATGATCGCCTTGACCTGCAGCTCGCGCTCGCCGTCGCGCGCCTGCTGCCCGGCGGGCACGAACGGGTACCAGTAGCCGCGCTTGTAGTTGTAGATGAAGTACACGGGGCGGCCCTTGGAGTCCTTGAACGCGAACACCGCCGCGAGCACGCGATCGCCGTAGCCGCCGACCATCAGCGCGTCGCTGACGGCATTGACGCCGACGACGAGATCCTCGATGTCGTCGTCCTTGAGGATGATCCAGCGGTAGCCGTGCGAGTCCTCCGAGGTGGAGATCGTCGTCCCGGTGTCCTCGCCGGTCCCGCGCAGGATCTCCTCCATCTCGGTGACGATCGACTCGAAGTCGGCGGTCGCCAGCGGCTGGAAGACGATCGCCGCGGTCCCCTTCGTCTCGATCCCGTGCCCGGTCACGAGGGTGACATATGCCGTCGACAGCGCGAAGAGGCGGTCGGGCGCCGGGCCCTTGAGCTTCTTCTTGCCGCCCAGGATGGAGTCCAGGAAGCCCATGTTGGCCGCAGGCTACGCGCTACGCGGCGGCGAGCGTGCCGCGCTGCAGCTCGGCCTCGAGGCGCATGAGCTGCTCGATGCGCTTCTCCATCGGCGGGTGCGTCGCGAAGAGGCCGCTGACGACCTTCTTCGGCGATGCGATGAAGAAGGCGCTCAGCTCGTTGGCGACCCGCAGGTCCTGCTGCGGCAGGCGGTCCATCCCCGATGAGATCTTGCGCAGCGCCGACGCGAGCGCGCTCGGCCGTCCCGTGAAGAGCGCCGCGCCGCGGTCGGCGACGAACTCGCGATAGCGCGACAGCGACATCATGAGGAAGAACGACACGACGTAGACCGCGAGCGAGACGAGGATGACGACGAAGAAGCTCGGACCCTCGTCGTCATCGCCGCCGCCACCGCCGAAGAAGAACCCGAACTGCAGGATCGTCGCGGCGACCGAGGCGAAGAACGAGGCGATCGTCATGATCATCACGTCGCGGTTCTTGACGTGCGCGAGCTCGTGCGCGATCACACCCTCGAGCTCGGCGGGCGAGAGCATCTTCATGATCCCCGTCGTCGCGCAGACCGTCGCCGACTTCTGCGACTTGCCGAGCGCGAAGGCGTTGGGCATCTCGGTGTAGGCGACGGCGACCTTCGGCTTGGGCAGGTCGGCCTGGATGCAGAGGCGCTCGATCATCGCGTGCAGCTCGGGCGCCTCCTGCGGGGTCACCTCGCGGGCGCCCATCGCATGCATTGCGAGCTTGTCGGAGCTGAAGAACTGCACCGCAGCGAGGGCGCAGGCGATGAGCCCGATCGTGATGCCGTCCAGGCCCGCGGCGAACAGCACGCCGACGAACACGACGTACACCGCCCCGAGCAGGAACAGCGTGGTCAGCATCCGGGCCTGAAGCCCTGGATCGCGCGTGAACGTCGTCTTCGTGGCAGCCATGGATCCATTCTGCCAAACCGGATTCACCGGGCGGTCCGTTCGCGGCGGCTGCTAGGGTGCGGCACCGAATTCCCGTGCAAGTGTGGGAACGAGGAGCTCGACCTGAGCAGCGCAAGGCCGCTCGCAAGGCTCCATAACCCGAGGTGGCTGTTTGGTGCGCTATGCAGCGCAAACCTAGACTCCGCGGTCGCATGCGCGTCCGTGTCCTCCTGGCAGCCGTCGCGCTGCCGCTCGTTCTCTGGGCGCTGTTGCCGCTGCCCTCCTCGGGCCGGTCCAAGCAGGAGGAGCTCCAGCAGCTGCAGCAGCGGATCGACCGCGCTCGCCAGAAGATCGGGCGCAAGCGCGGAACCGAGCGCGTCCTGACGACCCAGATCTCCGGCTACAACCGCCGCATCCGCCGCCTGCAGGGCAGGATCACGACGCTCCAGACCCGCCAGGAGCGCGTCCAGGTCGACCTCGACGCCAAGCGCGCCGAGCTCGAGAGCCTGCGCACCGAGCTGCGCTCCGAGCGCGCCCGGCTCGTGCGCCTGCGTGTGCGGCTGAACGAGACGCGCGCGCAGCTGCGCCTGCGGCTGATCGAGATCTACAAGGCCGAGCCGCCGGACATCGTCACGGTGGTGCTCAACTCCGACGGCTTCACCGATCTGCTCGAGCGCAGCGAGTTCCTCAAGCGCATCTCCGATCAGGACCGCAGGATCGTGACGACCGTGCGCGACGCCAAGCTCGACTCGGTCACCAGCGAGAACCGGCTGGCCAAGCTCGAGGCGCGCCAGCGGCTCGTCACGCAGATCGTCCAGAAGCGCCGCGACGAGATCGCCAGCGTGCGGATGGATCTCGTCGGCACGCGCATCGGCTACCTGCGCACGAAGAAGGGCAAGGCCGCGGCGCTGAGCAGCGTGCGCGAGGACCGCAACTCACTCGAGCAGCACGTCGACAGCCTCGAGGCGGCATCGAGCAAGATCGCGGCGCAGCTGAACGCGGCCCAGGGGCAGTACGCGGGCGATCTGCCGATCAAGCGCGGCAACGGCAGCATGATCTGGCCCGTCAACGGACCGATCACGGGCGCCTTCGGCGAGCAGCGCCCCGGCCACACCCACGCCGGCGTCGACATCGCCGCGGGGGAGGGCACGCCGATCCATGCCGCCGACGCGGGCCGCGTCGTGCTCATGCAGGGCACCGGCGCGTCCGGCGGCTACGGCAACTACAGCTGCGTGCAGCACACCGCCACGATGTCCTCGTGCTACGCGCACCAGTCGCGCTTCGGCACGAGCGCCGGCGCGAGCGTCAGCCAGGGGCAGGTCATCGGCTACGTCGGCAACACCGGCCACTCGTTCGGCGCGCACCTGCATTTCGAGGTGCGCATCAACGGCTCGCCCGTGAACCCGCTCGGCTACCTGTAGCTCCGCGCTAGCGTTCGCGCGATGCAGCCCGAGATCGACCTCTTCGGCCTGTCGCTGAAAACGTTCGGACTGTGCTTCGGGCTGGCGTTCGTCGTCTCGGGAGCGGTCGTCGGGCGGCGCCTGAAGGAGCTCGGCAAAGCGGTCGACTGGGCCTACGAGATGGTGTTCGCGGCGCTCGTCGGCGGGCTGCTGGGCGCGCGCCTGTACTGGATCCTCGCCAACCTCGACGACGTCCGCGGCGACGTCGTGGGCGGCATCTTCGGCGGCTCCGGCCTGGTCTGGTTCGGCGGCGCGCTCGGTGGCGCCGCCGGCGTCCTGCTGTGGGCCTATCGCAAGGGGATGTTCAACCTCCTGCTGCTCGACATCTGCTCGCCCGCGCTGGCGCTGGGCTACGCGGTCGGCCGCGTCGGCTGCCAGATCTCGGGCGACGGCGACTACGGCCGGGCGACCGACCTGCCGTGGGGCATGGCCTACCCCGACGGCGCCGTGCCGACGACCGACGTCGTGCATCCCACGCCGATCTACGAGACGGTCACGATGGGCCTCGTCGGCTGGGCGCTGTGGCGCGCGCGCGAGGCGTTCCGGCCCGGCGTGCTGTTCGCGTTCTATCTCCTGCTCGCGGGCACGGAGCGCTTCCTCGTCGAGTTCGTCCGCCGCAACGACACGGTCGCCGCGGGCCTGACCGAGGCGCAGCTCCTGAGCCTCGTGATGATGGTCGCCGGTGCGATCTGGATCTGGCGGGCGGCCCGCTCGGGCGGCCTGCGGCGCGCGGGCGTCACGCCGCCGGCGCCCGCGTCAGCTGCTGCCTAGCGTCGTGAGTCAGAAGTTCGCGCGCATCTGGCGGCGCCGGACCGCGTCTGCCGGCCCCCGGCATCCACAGCCGGACCACCAGTACGACCGTGGATGCCGGTCACCGGCAGACACGACCCGGCATCCCCCAGCTGCAGCACACGAACTTCCGCCTCACGACACGAGCGCTTCGATCGGCGAGCGCCGGGTTGCCGGCGCGCGCCCCGCGGCGGGCCGCAGGAGCGCTGCGAGCACGTACAGCCCGATCGCTGCGAGCGCGACCGAGGCGCCCGCCGCGACGTCGAGCTCGGCACTCGCGACGAGCCCGAGCAGGCCCGCGAGCGCCCCCAGCGCGGCCGCGAGCGCGATCTGACCGCGCAGGCTGGCACCGAGGCGGATGCCGGCCGACGCGGGCGCGACGATCAGCGCGAGGACGAGCAGGTTGCCGAGCCCCTGGACCGCCGCCACGACGGCGACCGCGAGCAGCGCCAGCAGCGCCAGCTCGACCCGCCCCGGGCGCACGCCGAGCGACGGCGCGGCGACCGGGTCGAAGACCGCCGCCGCGAGCGAGCGATGGCCCGCGCCGAGCGCGAAGGCGACGAGCGCCGCCAGCGCGGCGGCGGCGACGAGGTCGGTCGTGCTCGTGCCGAGCAGATCGCCGAAGAGCAGCTCGCCGAGCCGCGCCGGCACGTCGGGCGCGAGCGCGAGCACGGCGCCGAGCCCGAACGCCGTCGTGACCGTCACGCCGACGGCGACCTCCGCCCCGACGCGCGTATCGCGCGCGGCGAGCGCGATCAGGCCCGCGGCGACGAGCACGCCGCCGGCGGCGCCGAGCAGCAGCGGCGCACCGGCGAGCGTCGCGAGCACGAGCCCCGGCAGCATCGCGTGGGCAAGCGACTCGGCCGCGTATGTATTGCGCACGTGCAGCAGCCAGACGCCGAGCGCGCCGCAGGTCGCGCCGAGGATCACGACCTCCACGAGCGCGCGCTGCAGCAGTCCGGAGCGCAGGATCTCCATCGCTCAGTGCGCGTGCGAGTGGTGCTGGATGGCGACGGCGCGGTTACCGCAGTCGAGCATGACGATCTCCTCGCCGTAGGTCGCCTCGAGGACCGCGTTCGTCAGCGTCTCGGCGGGCGGTCCGAAGGCGATCTGCGCGCCGGCCAGGCACAGCACGCGATCCCAGCCGCGCGCCTGCTCGACGTCATGCGTCGCGATCAGCAGCACGCGGCCATCGGCGCGCAGCTCGTCGAGGATGCGCATGATCGCCTCCTCGCTCGTCCGGTCGACGCCGGCGAACGGCTCGTCGAGCAGCAGCACGCCCGCCTCCTGCACGAGCGCGCGGGCGATCAGCACGCGCTGGCGCTGGCCGCCCGACAGCGCGCCGAAGCGGGCCCCGGCGCGGTCGGCGAGGCCGACGCGTGCCAGCGCGTCGCGCGCGAGCGCGCGGTCGCCGGCGCCGATCCGCCGGTACCACGGCGTGCGCGCGTAGGCGCCCATGAGCGCCACGTCGAGCGCGCTGACGGGGAAGTCCAGCCGCGAGCGCTCGGTCTGCGGCGCGTACGCGGTGGCGCCGCGTACGGTGACCGAGCCGGTCGTGGCGGGCAGCTCGCCGAGCAGCGCGCGAAAGAGCGTCGTCTTGCCGCCGCCGTTCGGGCCGAGGACGGCGATCGCCTGGCCGTCGGCCGCGGTGAACGTCACGTCGCGCAGCGCGGGGGCACCTGTGCCGTAGGAGGCCGACAGCCCGGTCACCTCGATGCCCGCGCCGGGCGCGCTCATCGCGCGGTCCTCACCGACGATGCGAGCGCGGCCAGTGCGAACCCGCCGCCGCCGATCACCGCGATCGCCGGTCCGGGCGGCAGGTCGAGGTGGTAGGCGAGCAGCAACCCGGCGACGCCCTCGAGGGCGGCGAGCGCGACGGCTGCGCCCAGCAGCGCGCCGAGCGAGCGCGCCAGCAGTCGCGCGGTCGCCGCCGGTACGACGAGCAGCGTGCTGACGAGCAGCGCGCCGACCGCCGGCAGCACCGCGACAACCGTGACCGCGAGCAGCGCGAGCAGGAGCCAGTCGCCACGTGTGGCACGCACGCCGAGCGCGGCCGCGCCGGCGGGATCGAATCCCGTCGCAAGCCACGTGCGGACGAGTGCCGCGGTCGCCGCCAGCGCGGCTGCCGCGACCGCACCGGCGAGGACGAGGTCGCCGTCGCCGAGGCCCAGCAGCGTCCCGAACAGGAGGCGGTCGACGCCCGCGCCGGAGCGGTAGACATCGCTCGCGAGGATCGCGCCGAGCGCGAGCGCGGCCGTCAGCAGCAGGCCCGTCGCGGCATCCGCCGTCGTCGCCCCGCGGCGCGTCATCCGCGACAGCAGGCCGGCGAAGCCAAGGCCCGCGCCGAGCGCGGCAAGCGGCGGCGCGATGCCCCACGGGCCGGCGACGACGAGGCCCGGGAACGTCGCGGTGCCGACCGCGTGGGCGAAGAACGCCAGACGGCGCAGGACGATCCAGGTGCCGAGCAGGCCCGCCGGGACCGCCAGCAGGAGCGTCGCGATCAGCGCGCGCTGCATGAACGGGAGCGCGAGTGGATCGGTCAGCCAGCGCACGCTCGAGAGCTTATCGAAAACAGTTCTCATCTAGCTGGATGAGCGGCGACGCGCCAACTTAGGACGATTTCGCTCAAGGTTGCTCGCGCACCCGCCGATAGGTCGTGTGGGTACTGCTTTTCATGCGCGCATCTCGCAGCCCCTCGCACCTACCGGGCCTCGCTGTCGCCGGAGCTGCGTTCGTGGCCGTCGCCCTCGTCTTCGCCACCGCCGGCGGGCTCGTCGCATTCGATTTCCGGTCCACCGATCCGCCGCAGGATCCTCAACGTTCGCTCGTCTTGCGCGCCCCCGAGTCCAGGCCGGCAGCGCCCGCTCCGGTCGCGGCGCCCGCGCGCGCCGCGGCAGCCAGCCCGGCGCCGTCGTCCGTCGCCGCACCCGCCGCCGAAGCGCCCCCGGACAGCGTGCAGGCGGCGAAGCCGCCGCCGACGGTCGTGGCGGTGCCCGGTGTCGCGCGGGGCCAGCCGCAGCGCCAGCAGCCGCCACCACCACCGCCACCACCAGCGCTGCCTCGCGCTCCGCAGCGCAGCAGCCCGCTGCGGCCTGTCGGGGACCTCGTCGGCAAGACGACGACCGAGGTCGCACGCGCGCTGCGCGCGACGACCCGGGCGGTCGCCGGGGGGACCGCGGTGCTCAGCCCCGCGCTCGCGACCACGGTCACGGCGGTGGGCGAGCTGCTCGGCGACACCGTCGAGGGGATCGGACAGGCGCTGGGAATCCTGCTCGGCAGCCCGCGGCTCGCGGAGCCGCTGGCGGGCGCTGAGCCTGCACCGCCGCCGGTCGCGGGCGACGGCTCGCTACCGCCGCCGGGCTGACCCAGGGCGTGACGGTCAGCTCGTCGCCCGTCGGCGGCATACTCTCCGATCCGCATGCCGGCCACCCGCACACAGCTCTCGCAGGCCTATCCGATCGGCAGCCGCGTCGACGAGGACGGCCGCCTGCAGATCGGCGGCTGCGACGCCGTCGAGCTCGCACGCGAGTTCGGCACGCCCGCCTACATCGTCGCCGAGGATGACCTGCGGGCTCGCGCGCAGACGTTCGTCGAGGCGTTTCGCGCCCGCACGAAGGACTTTGACGTGCTGTTCGCGTCGAAGGCGTTTCCCTGCACGGCCGTCTACCGCGTTCTCGCCCAGGAGGGGATCTCCTGCGACATCGCGTCCGGCGGCGAGCTCGCGCTGGCGCTGCGCGGCGGCTTCGATCCGGCGCGGATCTACATGCACGGCAACGCGAAATCGGTCGACGAGCTGCGCTTCGCGCGTGAGGCCGGCGTCGGCCACATCGTCATCGACAACGCCGACGAGATCGAGCGGCTGGAGGCAGTCGTCGGCAACGGGCCCTCGCAGCCGGTGCTGCTGCGCATCACCCCCGACGTCCGCGGCATCACGAACGACAAGATCTCGACCGGCCAGGCCGATTCGAAGTTCGGCTTCTCGATGGCTGACGCGCCCGCCGCGATCGCCCGCGTGCAGGACTCCCGGCAGCTGCAGCTCGTCGGCCTGCACATGCACATCGGCTCGCAGATCCTCGAGCTCGATCCGTTTCGCCGTGCGATCGAGGCGATCGCGCCGCTCGGCGACTTCGGCACGTACAACCTCGGCGGCGGGCTCGGCGTCGCCTATACCGCCGAGCTCGAGGCGCCGCGGATCGCCGACTACGTCGCGGCCAAGGTCGACACGGTCACGAGCGTGCTCGGTCCGGGCAAGCGGATCCTCGACGAGCCGGGCCGCGCGCTCGTCGCGAACTCGACGGTGACGCTCTACACGGTGCAGAGCGTCAAGCGCAACGTCTCGACGTGGGTCGCGGTCGACGGCGGGATGTCCGACAACCTGCGGCCGATGCTCTATGGCTCGGTCTACGAGGCGCAGGTCGCCGACCGCTTCGGCGGCGGGACGCTCGCGCGGCTGACCGGCAAGCACTGCGAGTCCGGCGACGTGATCGTGCGCGACGTCGAGCTCAACGATCCGCGCGCCGGCGACGTCATCGTCACGCCCGCGACCGGCGCCTACGGCCATGCGATGGCGAACAACTACAACGGCGTGCCGCGCCCGCCCGTGATCTTCGTCTCGCACGGAGACGCGCGCATCGTCGTGCGGCGCGAGACCTATGACGACCTCGTGGCGCGCGATGTCGACTGACGCCCGGGGCGCGGCCTACCGCATCGGCCTGCTCGGCCACGGAACGGTCGGCGCCGCGTTCGACACGCTGCTCGAGCAGCGCGCCGGGCATGTCGCGGCGGCCACCGGGCTGCACCCGCAGATCAGCGGCGTCCTGACGCGGTCGCGCGGCGACTTCGGCGAGATCCTCGCCGGCTGCGAGCTCGTCGTCGAGCTCATCGGCGGTCTGGACCCGGCGCGCGACTACGTGCTGCGCGCGATGCGCGCCGGCAAGCACGTCGTGACGGCGAACAAGCAGCTGCTCAGCCAGCACGGCGAGGAGCTGTGGGCGACGGCGCGCGAGCACGGCGTGCAGTTGCGCTTCGAGGCCGCCGTGGCCGGCGTCGTGCCGGTCATCCGCGTCCTGCAGGAGTCGCTCGCGGTGGCCCACGTCGACCGCGTGCACGGGATCGTCAACGGCACGACCAACTACATCCTCAGCGAGATGGCGCGCACGGGCTGCTCCTACGCCGACGCGCTCGCAGGCGCGCAGCGGCTCGGCTACGCCGAGGCCGACCCGAGCGACGACGTCAACGGCAAGGACGCGGCCGCGAAGATGGCGATCCTCGCGCGGCTGGCGTTCGACACGCCCGTCCACCTCGACCAGGTCACCTACGAGGGCATCGAGCAGATCACGGCCGACGACATGGAGTACGCGCGCGAGCTCGGACTGGGCCTGAAGCTCCTCGGCACGGCAGAGCGGATCGAGGGGCGGCTGGCGGTGCGCGTGCATCCGGCGTTCCTGTACTCCGGCCACCCGCTGGCGAGCGTCCACGGCCCGTTCAACGCGGTGACCGTCGAGGCCGAGGCGATCACCGAGATCACGATGTCCGGGCCCGGCGCGGGCGGGCCGCAGACGGCGAGCGCGGTGCTGGGCGACGTCGTCAGCGCGATGATCCCGCCCGCCTCGACGCCGGAGACGACGCAGTCGCTGGAGATCGTCGACGACGTCGAGTCCTCGTTCTACCTGCACATGGAGGTCGCCGACCGGCCCGGCGTGCTGGCCCAGGTCGCGCAGATCCTCGGCGAGCAGGGCGCCTCGATCAAGTCCGTCGTGCAGAAGGGATTGGGCGAGAAGGCACGCCTCGTCATGGTCGTCCATCCGGTCTTGGAGTCGCGGTTCTTCGCGGCGGTCGAGGAGATCGCGGGGCTCGACTTCCTGCGCTCGCGGCCGCGGGCGATACGGGTGATCGACGAGGAGTTTGTGTAAGGGCTTGCACGGTGGCTTGCGGCCGCCGCCGCGCTTGCGAACGGCGTCGATGAGGATGGCTGGCGCGGCCGCCTCCTGGCGAGCCGTCGGTCGTTCTGTGCGGTGGGAGCGAGCGTCGCGGGATTCGGGTCGCCTCGAGCGTCTAGGTGACACGCCTCGTGTGCCCGCCGCCCCTGCCCGTCGCGCTGCCGCGGTCGCCCGTCGGCGTGACGACGGAATCGTGCGTCATGGCGCGCGCCATGCGGCCGCCACCGCTCGAGGATCGCGCGGCGCTAGGGTCACGCTCGATGACCGGTCTCATCGAGCGCTATCGCGAGCGCCTGCCGTTCGCCGAGGGCGATCCCGTCGTCACCCTCGGCGAGGGCGACACCCCGCTCGTCCACGCGCCGCATATCTCGGAGCTCGTCGAGGCCGAGGTCTGGCTCAAGCTCGACGGGACGAACCCGACCGGCTCGTTCAAGGATCGCGGGATGACGTGCGCCGTCAGCGCGGCGGTGCGCGAGGGCGCCAAGGCCGTCATCTGCGCGTCAACCGGCAACACCGCGGCGAGCGCGGCCGCGTATGCCGCGCGGGCCGGGCTGACCTGCGCGGTGATCGTGCCCGAAGGCAAGATCGCGGCCGGCAAGCTCGCGCAGGCGCTCATGCACGGCGCGCGCGTCATCGCGCTGCGCGGCAACTTCGACGAGGCGCTCACGCTCGTGCGGGCGCTTGCCGACCACCAGCCGATTGCGCTCGTCAACTCCGTCAACGCGTTCCGGCTCGAGGGCCAGAAGACCGGCGCCTTCGAGATCATGGAGCAGCTCGACACGCTCGACGCGCTCTGCATCCCGGTCGGCAACGCGGGCAACATCACCGCGTACTGGAAGGGCTTCAACGAGCTGCGCGTCGCGCCGCGGCTGTTCGGCTTCCAGGCCAAGGGGGCGGCCCCGCTCGTGCTCGGCAGGAAGGTCGACCAGCCCGAGACGATCGCCAGCGCGATCCGGATCGGCAACCCGGCGCGCTGGGAGGAGGCGATGGAGGCGATGACGGCGTCGCGCGGCATGGTGCGCGCCGTCTCCGACGTCGAGATCCTCGCCGCATACCGCCTGCTCGCCGCGCGCGAGGGGGTGTTCTGCGAGCCGGCGAGCGCGGCGTCGGTCGCCGGGCTGCTGCGCTACGGCGCCGACGGCGCGCGCCGCGTGGCCTGCGTGCTCACCGGCCACGGCCTGAAGGATCCCGACACCGCGCTGAACGAGGTCGGCGGCGTGATCCCGTGCGAGCCGAACCTCACCGCCGTCGAGGAGGCCGTGCTCGGGTGACGCACCGCCGCCGGCTCGTCCGCGTGCCCGCGTCGTCGGCGAACCTGGGGCCCGGCTTCGACGTGTTCGCCGCGGCGCTCGGGCTGCACGTCGAGGTCGAGGTCACCGAGAGCGGCCGCTTCGGCGTCGAGACGAGGCTCGACATCGCGCGCGATCGCCGCAACCTCTGCGTGCGCGGCTTCGCAAAGCTGCATCCACCCGACGGCTTTCAGTTCCGGATCCGCTCCTCGATACCGCTGTCGGGCGGGCTCGGCTCGAGCGCCGCGGCGTACACCGCCGGCGTGCTGGCGGCGGCGCACATGTTCGAGCTGCAGGAGGACCTGCTCGGCCATGTCACCGAGCTCGAAGGTCACCCTGACAACGCCGCCGCCGCATTGCTCGGGGGGTTCGTCATCGTCACCGGCGGCGAGGTCGCGCGCGTCGAGCCACCCGACGGCCTGGAGGCCGTCGTCGTCGTGCCGCGCGCTGCCGTTCGCACCGTCGTGGCGCGCCGGGCGCTGCCGAAGACCGTGCCGCTCGCCGACGCCGCCGCGAACGTCGCCCGCGGCGCGATGCTGACGCTCGGCCTGAGCACAGGCGACTTCAGCCTCATCGGCCGCGGCCTGGAGGATCGCCTGCACCAGCCCTATCGAGCACCCCTGTTTCCGCGGTCGATGGCGCTGCTCGGGCGCGCCCGCGAGCTCGGCGCGATCGGCGCGACGATCTCGGGCGCCGGGCCGACCGTGCTCTTCTGGACGCAGGCCGACACGACCGGCGCCGTCGTCGGCAAGCTGCGCCGCGAGGCCGAGGGCTGGGCCGACGTGCTGCGCGCGCCGTTTGAGTCCCAGGGCGCCGACGTGCGCGAGCTGTAGCGCCGCTACGCCCGGACCTGCACCGGCGCGCCGAGTGGCACGCGCGCCATCAGCCAGCGCATGTCGCGATTGCTCGCCCGCAGGCAGCCGCTGGTGGCGGACGTCCCGATCGTCGCTTCGTTCGGCGTCCCGTGGATCGCGATCCGATCGCCGCCGGTCCAACCCTGGGGAATGTTCGGCTGACGGCCGGTGAGTGCCAGCGCGCAGCAGCCATACGGGCCGCCGGCGCGCCGCATCCGCAGCGCGTCGGTGACCGCGAAGCGCCCGGTCGGCGTCGTCGATCCGCTGCGCCCGATCGCCACGGTGATACGCCGCAGCGCACGCCGCTCACGGCGAACGACGAGCTCGCGCGCGGAAAGGTCGACGTGCAGCGTGTAGGGCTCGAAGCGCAGCTCGGCAGCGGCGGCCGGGATCCAGCCGGCGCGCGAGTTGGGCATGTACTGCGAGAGCACGCCGAGCCAGCCGGGGCGCCGCGCGACGACGGCGAGGATCCGCCGCGAGCCGTAGCCGGTGCGTGGCCCGAGCGTCCGCACCACGCGGCCGCCGGGGCGCTCGAGCAGCTGCACAGGACGTAGTAGGCGCGCGCTGACCGGGCCGCGGCGGCGTCGCACCTCGGCGGGCGGCACGCGGGAGACCTGCCGGGGCGACTGCACGCTCGCCCCGCGCGCGGGCGGCGGGGCGGGGTCATGCGAGCGGCTGCGTGCGAGCAGCAGCACGGCGGCCACGAGCACCGCGGCGGCGAGCACCGCGGCCGCGACGCGGCGCGCGGCCATCCGCTAGGCCTCCGCGAGCGCCCGCAACCGCTCTCGGGGCGCCGGCATCTTCAGGCGCTGGAAGATCTCGTCCGCAAGCGCGAGGTAGTCGGCGCCGAGGTCGGGCCGGTGGTCGAGGATCGACACGGCGCGCTCGGCCGCCTCCGCGTAGGCGATCGACTGCCGGATCGTCGTCTCGAACAGCTTGCGCCCGACGTGCTCGCGCAGCGACGCGTAGGCCTCGCGGCTGTGGCGCGTGCGCATGTCGGCGATGTTGAAGACGACGCCGAGCCAGCCGAGGTCGGGGTTCAGCCCGTCGCGCGCGAGCTCGATGACCTCGAGCGCCTGCTCGACGCCCTGCATCGCGAAGTACTGCGCCTCGGTGCTCAACAGCGCGTGATCGGCGGCGACGAGCGCGTTGACGGTCAGCAGGCCGAGCGACGGCGGGCAGTCGAGCATGATGAGGTCGTAGCGCTCCTTCAGCGGCTTCAGCGCCCGCTTGAGCGTCAGTTCGCGCCCCATCTTCCCGGCCAGCAGCAACTCCGTCTCGGCGAGCGAGAGGTTCGACGGGATGACGTCGGCGTGGATCGCAGCGGCCGCCTCGGCGCGGCCGGCCAGCACGTCGGCGATCGACGGCGTGGCCTCGGGATCGACGTCGAAGTAGTCCGACAGGTTGCCCTGGGGATCGAGGTCGATGGCGAGGACCTCGAGGCCGACGCGGCGAAAGACATCGGTCAGGGTGCGCACCGCCGTCGTCTTGCCGGTACCGCCCTTCTGGGAGAGGACTGCGATCGTGACGCCCAAGGCGCCTGATGCTACTCGGCCGTCAGCGCGGTGCCCGGGGCCTCGGCGGCCATCGTCGAGCGATCGGCGAAGCGCAGCCGGTAGCGCCCGATGACGATCTCGTCACCATCAGCGAGCAGTTGCGAGACGACCCGCTCGCCGTTGACGAACACGCCGTTGAGGCTGCGGTCGTCGAGCAGGCGGACACCCTCGGACTCCGTGACGAGCACCGCGTGGCGGCGCGAGACGGTCGGGTCCTCGAAGCGCAGGTGTGCGGAGAGGCTGCGGCCGATCCGCATCGAATCGCCGGCCATCGGGATGGTGCGCACGCTGCCGCTGTCGTGAAAGATCAGGAAGCGCCCGGGCTCGTCGATCGCGTCCCGCGCGGCGTCGAGCGCGTCGGACTCGGTGAGCGTCTGCGCGTCGGGCTCCGTGCTCTTGATACGACCGGTGCCGGCGAAGAGCGACGCGCGCGTGAAGCTCGCGCCCTCGCAGCCAGGGCAGACGGGAAGGACATCGGCCGTGGTCATCTCCACGACATGTCCGCAGACCGCGCAGCGAAACGTTCCGGTACCAGCGAGCGTTCCCGACGTGAGCGACTCCATACCGACTCCCTTGGCCAGTGATAGCAGCGACCGCCCGCAGATTGTGCGAAATATAACGATCGCGTCAAGCCACGGACCCGTCGTGCGCGAGCACACGTCAGGGCTGTGCGGTCTACACATGGTGGTTGGGTTCATAAATCCTGCCTCAATATCGTCGGCGGGAGGAGCCCGCCGCCGGGCGGCGAACCAGAGCAGATGCCCCGCGCCGTGGCGACGATCGACGAGCAGGATCTCGAGCGCGCGCTCCTGCGCAAGAGCGTCGGCTCGCTGACCGACACGCGCCATCGCTGCGCGGACTGCGGCCGCACGCCGCTGATCGGCGAGACGCTGTACCGATACGCCGGCGGTGCGGCCGTCTGCGAGCTGTGCCGTCCGCTGCGCCGTGGCGAGCCGGGCGAGAGCGAGCTCGTGCGCCACAGCGAGTTCGGTCTCACCGTGCGCGTCCACCGCGCGTAGCGCCCTGCACGGGTAGATTCACGGGCCATGGAGCCGCTGTCGCTGTCGACGACGATCGCCAAGCCGCGCGAGGAGGTCTTCGAGTATCTCGCCGACGTCGCCAACCACGAGGAGTTCAGCGACCATTGCATGGTCGACTGGCACCTGACGCGGGAGGACTCCTACGGTCGCGGCGCGGGCGCGCGCTTCCGCGTGAAGTCGCGTTTTGACCGCTTCTCCTACGGCGACATCACGCTCGCCGAGGTCACGCCACCCGAACGGATCCTCGCGACCGGCCGCTGCGGGCGCTTCAACCGCATCCACACGCGTTCGACCTGGACGCTCGAGGACGATGGCCCGGGACGTACGACGGTGACGTTCGAGACGCAGTCCACGCCGGTGCTGAAGTCCGACGAGCTGATGGAGAAGTTCCTGCGCGTGCGCGCGGCGACGTCGCGCTGCCACACACGCGCGCTGCAGCGGCTGCGTTCGATCCTCGAATCCGGCGACGGACGCGGCGGACACCCGACGGTCGCCGGCGGGGCACGCAAACCCGCCAGCGGCTTCAGGTTGTAGATTTCCCGGCCTTGTCCCGCCTGCGCCGACCGCTTGCCGTTCTCGCCGTTGTGCTCGCCAGCGGCGGCTTGGCGGCCTGCGGAAAGCACCACGACGAGGACGCCCGCGTGCAGCGGATCGAGAACGAGGGGTTCTACCTCAGCTTGAATGAGCTGAAGTACCAGGTGCAGATCTCGCGCCAGCTCAACCCGAACGACGTCCAGGATAAGTCCCTGCTGCGCGGCGTGCCGGCCGGCCAGCAGGCGCTGAAGGCCGACGAGGTCTGGTTCGGCGTCTTCCTGCAGGTGGAGAACGAGGGATCCGATCCGCTGCAGCCCTCCAGCGAGATCGAGATCCGCGACACGCAGGACGAGGTCTTCAAGCCGCTCGGGCTCGACGAGACGAACCTCTTCGCCTATCGCTCGACGGACCCGATCCCGCCTGGCGAGATCCTGCCGCTGGAGGACACGCCCGCCTACGACACGCCGATCCGCGGTGCGCTGCTGCTCTTCAAGCTCAGCGTCACGGCGCTCGACAACCGCCCGCTCGAGTTGGAGATCGAGAGCTCGACGGTGCCCCGGCGGACGGGCATCATCGACCTCGACGTGTAGCGCGTCCCGCTACCGGGTTGCGTCCAGCCCTGCGAGCAGCGCCTGCTTGGCGACCGGCGCCGCGGTCTCGCCGCCCACGCCGGCCTGGACGAGCAGCACGCCGACCGCCACCCGCGGCTTGTTCGCGGGCGCGTAGGCGGCGAACCACGCGTCGGTGTCGGTCGGGTCGTCCGGCGGGATCGGCGGGCACTTCGGCGCCGTCGGCTCGGGGCTCGGCACGCACGTGGGCGCGCTCGTGCTCTTCAGCTCGGCGGTCCCGGTCTTGCCCGCGACCCGCACGCCGGTGATCTGCGCGGCCGTGCCGGTGCCGTCGCGCACGACGGCCTCCATGAAGCGCCCGACGACCCGGGTGACGTTGTCGGCGATCACGCGGGTGCGCTGCGACGGCAGGTCGCGCTCGAGCGTGAGCCGCGGGCGCTTGCCACGGCCGGCGATCGTCGCCGCGACCCATGCCATCTGCAGCGCCGTCGCCTGGACGCGGCCCTGACCGATCGCCGACGACGCGACGGCGAGGTCGTCCCCGATCTCGCTCGCGGGCGGGATCGTGCTCGTCGCGGCGCCCGGGATCCCGGGGTCCCGGTTGAAGCCGAACGCCTCGGCCGCCTCGACGAGCCGCGCCGCGCCGAGCTTCGCGCCAAGCGGCGCGAACACCGAGTTACAGGAGTGCGCGAACGAGAAGCGCAGGCTCCCGCCGCAGGACTCGCCGTTTGCGTTCTCGAGCTCGACCCCCTCGATCGTCGTCTTCGTCTCGACGGGGAAGCTGGAGCTTCTTCTCGCGATCTTGGCCTGCAGGACACCGGTCAGCGTGATGATCTTGAACGTCGAACCCGGTGGCTGCAGGCCGGAGAAGGCGATCCCGGCGAGCGCCAGGATCTCGCCCGTCCGCGGGCGCACGACCGCGACGCCGCCGACCCGCTCGCCCTTCGCCGCGACGGCCGCGCGCTGCACGCCCGGGTCGATCGAGGAGTGCACGGGCTGCGCCGGCGTGGGGAGCGTCGAGGCCAGCACGCGCCTGCCGGCGCGCAGCTCACCTCCGGGGGTGCCTGCGAGCCGCTCTTCGAAGACGCGCTCCAGGCCGGACGTTCCGACGGTCGCATCCGGGGGATAGCCGAGGCTGCGAAGGCGCTCCTGGCCTTCAGGGGGCGGCGCGCCGAGCTCCCCGACGATCGAGGCGGCGACATCGTCGATCGGCGACGTGCGATCGGGTCCCTGGGCGAGCGGTGTGCTGTCGCGGGCGAGGATGTCGGCCCGGCGCGGCAACGACGTGCGGCGCGCGAGGCGCTCGCCGGCGGCCAGCCCCGGGAAGACGAGGTTCGGCGACCACTTCACGTGCTTGTCCTCGCCCTCGCCCGCGAAGGTGAGGCGCAGCGTCGCGCGGACGGTCCCGAAGACCCGCGTCGTGACCGCCATCGGCACGCTGACGACGCCGGCGCGCGGATCGCCGACCTTGCCGTGGCGATACGCGGTCGCCGTTGCGGTCGCGGCCGCCCTGCGGTAGGCCGCGGCGAAGCGGCCTACGGGCATCGATCGCCGATCGTTCTCGGTCACCTCACCGTGCATCGCCGGGAAGTCGCCGCGTGCCCAGGCGGCGACGAAGCGCTCCGCAGCGAGCCTCTCGGCCGGAGCGCCGCGGGTCAGCAGGAGCAGCAGGATCACGACGAAGGCGCCTGCGACGAGGGCGCTTGCGATGATCACTGCCCGGGCAGGAGGCGACCGGCGTGAACGCGACGAAGCAACGAGCATGTGACACAACTATGGCTCGCCCGCGGACGTACGTGCGCCCACGTACCCTCAGCGCCGGCTGATCGGCCTTCACGTTGACCGCAATCGACATCGTCATCGTCGTCATCGCCGCGTGCTTCGGCTTCGTCGGATTCGCGCGCGGCTTCCTCATCGGCGCCCTGTCGCTGGTCGGCTTCGCCGGCGGCGCCTACCTCGGAACGCGGTTCGGGCCGAACCTGCTGCACGACGGCAACTCGTCGCCGTTCGCGCCGCTCTTCGGCCTGCTCGGCGCGCTCGTCGGCGGCGTCATCCTGTCGGCCGGGGCAGAGGGCATCGCGGGCAGGCTGCGGTCGGGGATCCGCTCGCCGGCCTTCGCGCTCTTCGACGGCCTGCTCGGCAGCGTGCTGGCGGTCGCGCTCGCCCTCGGCCTCGCCTGGCTCGTCAGCGTGATCGTGCTGCAGACGCCCGGCGTCCGCGACTGGCGCCGTCCGATCCAGCGCTCCGCGATCCTCAAGGAGCTCAACTCGATCCTGCCCTCGGAGAGCGTGCTCAAGGCGCTCGCCCGCTTTGACCCGTTCCCGAACATCCGCGGCCCGCAGCTCGACGTGCAGCCGCCGCGCTCGGCTGTCGCCAGGGACCCGGACGTGCAAGCCGCCGGCCAGTCGGTCGTCCGCGTGCTGTCGAACTCCTGCGGCCTCGGCGTGGCGGGCACGGGCTGGGTCGCGGGGCCGGGCATCGTCGTGACGAACGCGCACGTCGTCGCCGGCTCGAGCGACACGTCGGTCGAGCCCAACGGCAGCGACGAGCGGCTCAGTGCCACCGCGATCTCCTTCGACGCCCACAACGACGTCGCGGTCCTGCGCGTGCCCTCGCTCGGCAGGCCGGCCCTGAGCTTCGCGCGCGAGGTGAAGGTCACCGAGCCGGGGGCCGTGCTCGGCTTCCCGCTCAACGGCCCGTTCAAGATCCTCCCCGCGCGCGTCGGCAGAACCGCCACCGTGCTCGCAAACGACGCCTACGGGCGGCGCCTCGTGCGCCGCAAGGTGACGGCCTTCCGCGCCGACGTGCAGCCCGGCAACTCGGGCGGCCCGGTCGTCGACGTGGCGGGCCGCGTGTCCGGAACGGTGTTCTCGAAGGTCGTCGTCGGACCCGAGGGCGGCTACGCGGTTCCCAACGACATCGTGCGGACAGCGCTGCGCAGGGCGAACGGACCGGTCGACACCGGAGCTTGCGTCAACTGACAGCGCGTTTGCGCCGGGGCCGTCCGCTATGGCGCTACCCTCCGCCCCCTTGCCCGAGACCAAGACACTCGTGATCGCCGAGAAGCCGTCCGTCGGCCGCGACCTCGCGCGCGTGCTGCCGGGACCGTTTCAGAAGCAGGAGGGCTATCTCGAGGGCCCCGAGCATGTCCTGACCTGGGCCGTCGGCCACCTCGTCCAGCTCGCCGAGCCCGACGAGTACGACGCGAAGTTCAAGAAGTGGCGGATGGCCGACCTGCCGATCGTGCCCGAGAAGTTCAAGCTCGTCGTGCGCGACGAGCGCTCCAAGAAGCAGATGTCGGTCGTCACCCAGCAGCTCAAGCGCGCCGACGTCGAGTCCGTCGTCAACGCCTGCGACGCGGGCCGCGAGGGCGAGCTGATCTTCGCCTACCTGTTCGAGAAGGCGGGCTCCAAGAAGCCCGTCCAGCGGCTGTGGCTGTCGTCGATGACGAAGTCCGCGATGCAGCGCGCCTTCGACGAGCTGCGCCCGGGCGCGGAGTTCGCCCAGCTCGAGGCGGCCGCGCGATCGCGCTCGGAGTCCGACTGGATCGTCGGGATGAACGCCACCCGCGCGGCGACGATCCGCCTGCGCTCGTCGTTTGACGGCGCGGTCTCGCTCGGGCGCGTGCAGACGCCGACGCTCGCGATCATCACCCGCCGCGAGGAGGAGATCCGCGCCTTCAAGCCCGAGCCCTACTGGCTCGTCGACGCGCTGTTCGCAGCGCCGGGCGAACGCCTCTACGAGGGGCGCTATCACGACGGCGCCAAGCCACGCCTGCCGAGCGCCGAGCAGGCCGATGCGATCGTCGCCGCCGTCCGCGGGCAGACCGGCGAGATCACGCAGCTCGAGCGCAAGGAGCGCAAGGAGCGCGCGCCGCTGCTCTACGACCTCACGTCGCTGCAGCGCGAGGCCAACAGCCGCTTCGGCTTCACCGCCCGGCGCACGCTCGCCGCCGCGCAGCGCTGCTACGAGGAGCACAAGGTCCTGACGTATCCGCGCACGAGCTCGCGCTACCTGACGAGCGACATGATCGCCGAGCTCAAGCCGATCGCGGGCCACGTCGGCGCTGCGTCACGCGACTATCAGACCGCCGCGGCGTACGTGCAGGGCCTCGACATGCTGCCGCTCGCGCGCGTCGTCGCCGACGACAAGGTCGGCGATCACCACGCGATCATCCCGACGAACTCGACGCACAGCCTCGACAAGCTCTCAGACGACGACCGTCGCATCTACGACCTCGTCGCGCGGCGCTTCCTCGCCGTCTTTCATCCCGAGGCGGTGTTCGAGAACACGAGGGTCGAGACGACGGTGGGCACCGCCGGCGAAGCCGGTGGTCGTCACGTGTTCCGCACGTCCGGCAAGGTGCTGCTCGTCGCGGGCTGGCGCGGCGTCTACGGCGAGCTCGTCGAGACGAGCAGCGCGGTCGAGGACGACGCGGGGCGCGACCAGCAGCTGCCCAAGCTCGACCTCGCCGAGCAGGTGCAGACGCGCGACGTCACGGCGGCCGAGAAGGAGACCCAGCCGCCGCGGCGCTACTCCGACGCGTCGCTGCTCGGGGCGATGGAGACCGCCGGCCGGCTCGTCGACGACGACGAGATGCGCGAGGCGATGAAGGAGTCCGGCATCGGCACGCCGGCGACGCGCGCGTCGATCATCGAGCGGCTCATCGACGTCGGCTACGTCGAGCGCGACGCGCGCTCGCTCGTCGCGACCGAGAAGGGCCTGAACGTCATCCGCCTGCTCGGCGAGCACCCGCTGACGTCGCCCTCGCTGACGGGCGACTGGGAGCAGCGCCTGGGCATGATCGAGCGCGGCGAGGAGCCGCGCAAGCGCTTCATGGCCGACATCGTCGGCTTCGCCGAGTCGACGGTCGCCGAGCTCGACGCGAAGCTCAAGGACGTGCGGATCCCGCGCGCGAACCTCGGGCCGTGCCCGGTCTGCGGGCACGACATCGTCGAGAACCGCAAGGGCTTCTCGTGCTGGTCGCGCGAGGATCCGGGCTGCGGCTTCGTCATCTGGAAGGCGAAGGCGGGCAAGACGCTGCCGCTCGCGATCGCCAGGGAGCTCATCGCGACCGGGCGGACGGCGAAGCCCGTCACCGGCTTCAAGGGGCGTAGCGGCCGTTCCTTCCGTGCCAAGCTGGCGCTGCAGCAGAGCGAGGAGGGCAAGTGGCGGGTGGAGTTCGATGAGGATTGGGCGCGGGAGGGCGACAAGGTCGCACCCGACCCGTCCGCGGCCGCAGCCGCGCCGGCCGAGAAGACCGCTGCCGCTGCCGCAGCCGAAGCGGCCGCCTAGCGTCCGCTCGGCCGGCCGCGGGGTGTTGCGGTGAGGCTGCTCGCGCTCGTCGCGGTGCTCGCGGCCGGCGCGGCGGGCCTGCTCGCCGCGGGCGTGTTCTCGCTCGGCGGCGAGAGCGGCGGCGCCCCGGGGCCGGTCGCGAAGACCGTCGAACGCCTGCCGCCGCCGCTGCCGCTCGACGCGGCCCAGGACGCGGTCGGGCCGCTGCCCGAGCCGGCCGGGGCGTCGCACGTCGACCTCGCGCGCCCATCGCTGATGTCCTCCCTGCACCTCAGGCGGGGGCCGAAGGCGGGCCTCGCGTTCGATCTCGCCGACGGCAAGGCGCTCTGGCGCCTGCACGCCACGGCGGTGCGCCCGATCGCGAGCCTGACGAAGCTCATGACGGCCCTGCTGGCGGTCGAGCGCTTCGGCCCGCGCGAGCGCGTGCGGATCGCGCGCGCAGCCGACCAGGTCGGCGGTTCGCGGATGGGTGGGTTGAAGCCGGGACGGCGCGTGCGCGCCGACGTGCTGCTGAAGGGCCTGCTGATCTCGTCGGCCAACAACGCGGCCGTCGCCCTGGCGGTCGCCGGCGCAGGCTCCGAGCGCGCGTGGGTGGCGCTCATGAACCGGCGCGCGGCGCTGCTCGGGCTGCGCTGCACGCGCTACGCCGACGCGCATGGCCTGGACCGGCGCAACCGCTCCTGCGCGGCCGACCTCGCGGTGCTCGCGATGCGCGCGATGAACGAGCCGCGAATCGCCGAGATCGCGCGCAAGCGCTACGCGCGCGTCTGGCCGGGCGCAGGCAAGAAGTTCACGCTGCGCACGACGAACCACCTGCTGCGCGACGAGTACCCGGGCGCGATCGGCCTCAAGACCGGCTACACGAACCCGGCCGGGTTCTGCCTCGTGGCGATCGTGCAGCGCGGCGAGCGGCGGATCGGGATCGTCGTGCTCGGCTCGAAGGACTCCTTTGGAGATGCGCGGCGGGTCGCGCGCGAGGCGGCGCGGATGGGCGCGCTGCCGGCGGCGATGTGACGGACCAGCCCCTGCGGCGTAGTGTCCGCATGAGCTCGACACGGAGGGCAGCCATGACCGCGCGCAGGACACCGTCGGCGTCGAAGCGGGGGTTCGCCGCCGCGGCCTGGCTGCTCGCCGTCGTGCTCGCCCTACCGGCCCCGGCGCCCGCCGCCAAGCGTCTCGTCAAGCCGTCGGCGCTGTCCGCCTTCCCCTCCTGCGCGTCGCTGCTGGGCTACGCGCGCCGCAACGCGCGCCGCACTGGCGGGCGCACCGGCGTGCCCACGCGTGCCGGCGTGCTCGACGTGCAGGTGCTCGACCGGCCGGTGCAGAGCGACGCTCTGCAGGCACCCGGTGCGCCCGCGCCGCAGGCCGCGGAAGGCAAGAGCGTCACCGCGGATGCGCCGAGCTTCTCGCAGACCAACGTCCAGGAGGCCGGCGTCGACGAGCCCGACATCGTCAAGGCCGACGGCCGCACGGTCTTCGCCATCGCCGACGGCAGGCTGCACGCGATCGACGTCACCGGCGCGCGGCCGAGGCTCGTCGGCACGCTGCACCTCGACGGCGCCTACGGCCATCAGCTGCTGATCCGCGGCAATCGCCTGCTCGTCATGAGCAGCTCCTACGGCGGCGTCCCAATCGCCGCCGACGTCATCATCGCGGCGTCGCAGGTCGTGCTGAGCGAGGTCGACATCAGCGATCCGGCGCTGATGCGGGTGCTGCGCACGATGACGATCGAGGGCGCGCTCGTCGACGCGCGGCTGACCGGCGGCACGGCGCGCGTCGTCGTCGGCGCCTCGCCGGACTACATCCGCCCGACGGCGATCGCCAGCGCCCCGGTGCGCCGCTTCGTCCCGCACACGACCCTCAAGAGCAACGTCTCGGGGCGGACGGTGCGCCGTTCGGTCGTCGCGTGCGACGACGTGCGCCACCCGCGCCGGTTCTCCGGGCTGGACCTGCTGACCGTGCTGACGATCGACCTCGACAAGGGCCTCTTCGACGTCGATCGCGACGCGATCATGGCGAGCGCGCAGACGGTCTATGCGTCGACGACGGGTCTGTACGTCGCATCCCAGCGCTACGTCGCGGCGCTCGAGACCGGCCGCAGCGTGCCGCAGCGAAGCCGCACGGAGATCCACCGCTTCGAGGCATCCAGGACGGGCCAGACGAGCTACGCGTCGTCGGGCAGCGTCGCGGGCTTCGTGCTCAACCAGTACTCGCTGTCGGAGTTCGACGGCGCGCTGCGCATCGCATCGACCGAGGAGCCGGCGTGGTTCGACGGCGCATCACGACCGACAGCGAGTCCTATGTGACCGTGCTCGCCGAGCGTGGCGCGGAGCTCGCGCTGCTCGGCCGCGCCGAGGGTCTCGGCACGGGCGAGCGCATCTACGCGGTGCGCTTCGCGGGCGACAAGGGCTACGTCGTGACGTTCCGCCAGGTCGATCCGCTCTACACGCTCGACCTCTCCAAGAAGACCGACCCGCGCGTCGTCGGGGAGCTGAAGATCCTCGGCTACTCGGCCTACCTGCACCCGATCTCCGACGAACTGCTGCTCGGCGTCGGCCAGGACGCGACCGCGCAGGGCCGCACGCAGGGCACGCAGCTGTCGCTCTTCGACGTCTCCGACCCGCACAGGCCCGCGCGCAGGGCACAGGCGTCGCTCGGCGACAACGCGTCCTCGGCGGCGGAGTTCGATCCGCACGCGTTCCTGTTCTGGCAGCCGTCGAACCTCGCCGTCATCCCGCTGTCGGCGTACGGCAGCGCAGCCGGCGGGCAGTTCGAGGGCGCCGTCGGCTTCATGGTCGGGACGGCGGGCATCGCCGAAGCGGGCCGGATCACCCACCCGGCGGGCGCGGGCAGCCCGTTCCCGCCACCGATCGGCCGCTCGCTTGTCATCGGCGACGCGCTGTACACGCTCTCCTACGCGGGTCTTGCGGCGAACCGCCTCGACACGCTCGCGCCGCTGTCGTTCACGGCGTTCGGGCCGTAGACGCGCCCGGGCCTCCTACTCCTCGCTGCGCGGCCTCGTCGAGCGTGCCACCTACGACGCGGCGACCGGGCGGGCGCTGCGCGAGCTCGCCGGCCAGACCGCCCAGTTCGCCGGCTGGCTGTCATTCGACGCCGACCGGCACGGGGGCGCGCGCGCGTGGTGGCTGGAGGCGATGCACTGGTCCCGGCTCGCCGACACGAGCGCGGCCAGCGTGCTTGCGATGGCGTGCCTCGCCCGGCAGGCATCCGATCAACGACGGCCGCGGGAGGCGGTCGACCTCGCGGCGTCCGCGCAGCGCGCGGCCGGACGGGTGGCGACGCCGCGCCTGACGTCGCTCCTGCTCGCGCGCGAGGCGCTGGGCCACGCGAGCGCGGGCGATGGCGCCAGCGCGCACGCCGGCCTGCGCCGGGCCCGCAGGCACGCCGACCAGGCGCGCCACGACGACGACCCCGCTGGATCGAGTTCTACGGACCCGCAGAGTACGCCCTTCACGAGTACCACGCGGCGCTGCTGCTCGGCGACGCCGCCGCGGCCGAGGGCGCCGCGCGCACCGCGCTCGCGCTCAACGATCCCGTCGCCTACCCGCGCAATCGCGCCCTCTACCTCATGCGGCTCGCCGACGTCCTCGCGCGGCGGCGCAAGGTCGACGAGAGCGCCGCCATCGCCGCACGGGCGGCGACGACGGCGGCCGATCTGGGCTCCCGACGCGTCACGCAAGGCCTTCGCGCGATCGCCCGCGACCTCGCCCCGTT
>Ga0136617_10000394_pt1 | contig 36033 bp, 44 predicted proteins | sample AntDrymUQ3222106_2_FD_129672 | JGI IMG/M metagenome (GOLD analysis project Ga0136617, IMG submission 129672) | Polar desert sand microbial communities from Dry Valleys, Antarctica - metaG UQ322 (21.06) | ecosystem: Environmental > Terrestrial > Soil > Desert | place: Antarctica: Dry Valley... | reverse complement strand
GCCCACGTCAAGAACTGGCGCGTGCTCCACACCGATTACCGCAGGCCACTCCGCACCGTCGCTGATACGATTGACGCGGTCGTTGGTCTCATATTCTTCAAGCGGGCTTATGAATAAGCCTCAAAGTCTGAACACGCGGGCCGCTACGCGGCTACGTGGCCACGACGTAGCGGAGCAGGATCGTGTCGCCCGGGATGACTGAGATCATCAGGCGGACCGGCTTGCCCTCAGCGGTGAAGCCGGTGCGACGGTGCTCGGCGACGGGCGTTCCGGCTTGGATGTCGAGGCGGGCCGTCTCAGTCGGTGTGGGCATGCGGACGACGATCTCGTCGACGTCGTAGGTCTGTTCGTAGCCGGCTTCCTTGAGGATGTCCTCGCGAGTGGTGTCTTCGCGAGTGGTGTCTTCGCGAGTGGTGTCTTCGGGTGCGGCGAGTTCGGTGCCCTCGACGATCAGGAGATCGAAGTAGTCGTCGGAGATGATGGCCGGCTTACCGTCGATGAAGCGGACGTGGCGCCGGACGACGCACGTGTCCGACTCCGGGTCGAGGCCCAGTATGGCGGCCACGTCGGGTGGCGGCGCGATGCGCTCAACGTGCAGTGTCTCCCCGGACGGGTCATGGCCCTGGTTCTCGACGTCAGTCCCCCAGGCGTCGGCCGTCGCAGACGCAGTTGACTCGGGAGACTCGAAGGTCGACAGGTTCCACTTGAGCCGCTGTCGGCTACGGACGATGCGCCCTCGGCGCGGGCGGACGGTGACGAGCCCCTCCTGCTCAAGGAGCTGGAGGGCGGCCCTGGCCGTCTGTCGGCTGACGTTCTGGGTGACTGCTAGCTCGGGCTCGGAGGGCAGGAGGGCGCCCGGTCCGAGTTCGCCGGAGGTGATCTGCTCGCGCAGGTCTGTCGCGATTCGGCGGCTGGCGGGCTCCGGGCGGGTCATCTGCGGCTCTTTCTGGTGTCTATGAGTGACTCCTGATCACTCGCGTCTACTTGTCTATCAAGTCTACTGGTGCATCTTGTCGGTCAAGCAACTTCCGTGCTAGCTTGTTCTTGTCGGACAAACCTGTCGGACAAGAAAACGAGGCGGGGCAGGAGGAGCGATGCGGGATGTTCCGGTGATCTTGAGTGGTTACAAGTTGACGGTGGTGGAGCCGCCGTGTCCGAAGATGAAGGAGGTGGCGCCGGGTTCGTTCGAGCCGGTGACTGATCGGCAGGGTGTGGCGCAGTTCGTGGTGTCGGTGTTCGCGAAGTTGCGAGTGCAGGCGGGTGAGCGGGCCCCGAAGGGTGAGGAGATCAAGGTGACCTTGCTGGCCGATCCGGGGGAAGGGTTCCCGGAGGACTCCCGGGTGGAGTTGATCGACCCGCAGATCAACCCCTACCAGATCGACAACGGTGCTGGGCGTGTCACCTCGGGGATCGCGTTCAAGGCGATGGGTCTCAAGTCTGCGCATGTGCGGGGGGAGAAGTGACCGGGCCGAACGTGGTGGCGCCGGGGGTGTCGGAGTCGTTGTTGTCGCGGGTGCGCAAGTTGTTGGTGCAGGCGGAGGACGTCGGGGCCACCGTGGGTGAGGCGGAGGCGTTCAACGCCAAGGCCGCCCAGTTGATCGCCCGCTACGGCATCGACGCGGCGCTGCTGGTCTCGGCGGGCCGCACGCAGGAGGAGATCGGGCACCGGGTGATCGTGGTGGACAACCCCTACCGCCGGGACAAGGCGCACCTGTTGACTTCGGTGGCGGAGCCGCTGCGCTGCCAGACGATGCATTCCTACGATCCGGACCGGTACGTGGTGCGGCTCTACGGGTTCGGGGCGGACCTGGAACGGGTGGAGCTGCTCTACACCTCACTGCTGCTCCAGGCCACCCGCCAGCTCGTCAACGTTAGGCCGGGTGGCGGGTGGTACGGGGAGCACGAGTCCACCGCGGCCTACCGACGTTCGTGGCTGGCCGGGTTCACCACGGCGGTGTACACCCGGCTGCTGGCGGCCGAGGAACGCGCGGTGGCCGAGCAACCCGCCACCGCGAACGGCACGTCAACGGCGCTGGTGCTGCGTGATCGGGGTGAACAGGTCGACGCCGCGGTCCGGGCCGCGCATCCGGGGTTGCGCATGATGCGCCGCCGGAACCTGTCCGGGTCTGGTCGCAGCGATGGCCACGGCGCGGGCACCCGCGCGGATATCGGCGCCCGCCGGGTCGGCCGCACCCGGACCGCGCTTCTCCGCTGACCGGCCCTCCGTGAGGGGCACCGGTCGCTGACTGGGTGGGCCACGAATCTTCTTGTTCTTTGACAATTCCACAGTGGCTACATCTATGCCTGAAACCGGCGCAACATAGGTGCCGGTCCGATTTCGACGACCAACCATATAAGGAAGGAGACCGGACGGATGAGGTGTGTTGAGTGTGATGGATCTGCTGTATGTGATGCGTGTGATGGGTACGGCTGCTTCCCGGATTCGTATCCGGGGGCGGGTGACGGGCTGGAATGCGAGGTGTGTTCCGGGGACGGGGTGTGCGCCGAATGCCACGGCGCCGATATGGGAGAGGTGAGTGCGTGATGACCGCAGTGGTGAACGGGCGGGTCCGCCAGTCAGGCGGGGTCGGGCGGCTGGTCCGCCGGTTGGAACGGGAGCGGCACCGGTGGTCCTGGGGGGCGGTGGAGTGGGTTCCGACTGAGCAGGCGTGGCGGGCCGGGGTGGTCGAGGGGTTGCGGTTGGTGCAGGTCGCGATCCGGAAAGGGGTGTGACCCGGTGGCGGTGAACCTCAAACCAGTCAACCGGCGGGCCCTGCGCCGCTACGGCGAGTTCTGGCGGGCCCTACAGATGGTCGGCAACGCCCTGGCCGAAGCCGAACGGGTCGCAGCGAAGGCCACCGACCACCGCAGCAACAGCGGGCGGGATGGCGGGGCGCACTGGTCGACCGCGACACCGGAGGAGCTGCGGGCGGCGGCGCGCAAAGCCGGGGACTCGCTGCACGTCATGTCGGGTGCGGCGAAGAAATGGGAAGCCGAACTGATCTCCCGAGAATGGAGACGATGACCGATGTCTAGAACCGTGGACCGGACCGTGGAAGACGTCGATAAGGCCATGCGGGAACTCCGCGCCTCGTTGCGTGGGATTCCGTTCCGGGCCGGTGGGTTCAAGAACACCCACGACAACCTCGCCCGCGACGTCGCCTACCTCACCGTGTTGATCGATTCGGCGCGGGCGGCCTTCGACACATGACCACCACCACGATGACCATCACGGGAATGAATGTGAGAAGGGGTGCCCGCCGGGATCTTGGCGGATGGCCGGTGGGCACCCCGGCGCCACCCCACCACAACACTGCACAGAATCGAGGCAGAGCTGGTCGTCTCGGTGATCCGCCGGGCCCGGGACCCCGGGTACGTCCTGATCGGCCCGTCCGAACGGGTCCTCATCCGCGACCCGGGCGGGGGCAAGGGCGCGGTGGAGGCCATCCCGAAATACGAACAGGACACCGTCACCCAACTCCTCACCTCCGGGCACCTCACCGTCGGCGGCACTCACCACGTCACCTACACCGGCCGGGAGGGACCCGCCCGCGCGGTGCTGGTCACCAAGACCGCCCGAACCCTGGTCGACCGCTGGGCGGCGCTGCGCCCCCTCAACGGCCACTCACCCCGGCCGAGCTGACGTCCGTACCGGCTGAACTGCGGGTGGCCCGGCCCTGGACCCCAGATCCGGCCGGGCCACCCGCCCCCCACCCCGCACAACTGAAGGGAGCGTCGATGACGGCGACCCTGCACCAACCCGACCTACTCAGCGCCCGACTGCGCGCACCGGACTACCCGCCATGGCGGGCCAAGGTCGAAGCCACCGGCGGCTGCGCCCAACCCATCCGCCTCCACGGACACTCCCAGATCCTCGACCGCGACGGCGCCACCCTCCTCGAACACTCCGGGGAGATCTTCACCCCCTGCGGAAACCGACGCGCCACCATCTGCCCCGCCTGCTCACACCGCTACGCCACCGACTCCTTCCACCTCATCCGCGCCGGACTCGCCGGCGGCCACAAACACATCCCGACCACCGTCACCGAGAAACCACGGGCGTTCCTCACCCTCACCGCCCCCTCCTTCGGACCCGTCCACACCCGCCGCACCACCACCGCCGGACGGGCCATCCCCTGCGGCTGCACCGACCACCACCACCCCGACGACCCCCGCATCGGCTCACCCCTGGACCCCGACAGCTACGACTACATCGGGTCGGTGCTCTGGCAAGCCCACGCCGGACAACTCTGGCACCGGTTCACCACCGCCCTACGCCGCGCCCTCGCCGCCCACCTCAACGTTGCGGCCTCCCGATTCCGTGCGGTGGCCCGACTGTCCTACGCCAAAGTCGCCGAGTACCAACGACGCGGCCTGGTCCACTTCCACGCCGTCATCCGGGTCGACGGACCGGACGGCCCCACCGACCCCACCCCACCGGCAATCACCCCGGATGTGCTGCGGGACGCGGTCACCGAAACCGCCCGGATCACCACCCTCACCGTGGCCCGCCCGGACGGGACACCCCTCATCCTCGGCTGGGGCACCCAACTCGACCTACGCCACATCACCCCAGCCGGCGCCCGAGAAGCCGAGGACGAACACGGACAGATCACCGACGCGCACCTCGCCGGGTACGTCGCGAAGTAGCCACCAAGGGCACCGGCAAGACCGAAGCCGCCGACCGGCCCATCCGCTGCGGGGACCACATCGCCCACCTCGACGTCAGCCCGCACCACCGGCAGATCATCGAAACCCTCTGGGAACTCGGCGGGCTCCCCCAGTACGAGGACCTGAACCTACGCAAATGGGCGCACATGCTGGGGTTCCGCGGCCACTTCCTCACCAAATCCAAGCTCTACTCCACCACCTTCAGCGCCATCCGGGATGAGCGCCGCACCTGGCGCCTCACCGAAACCCTCGCCCAACTCGGCCGCGACACCGACAGCCACAACACCACCCCCGCCGACCTCGACACCATCACCGTGATCAACGACTGGCGGCTTGTCGGCATCGGCCACCGCAACCACACCGAACGAGAGCTGGCCGTAGCCATCGCAGAACGCAACCAGCAGCAACGCCGAACCAACCGCTCAGGGAAGGAGCGATCATGAATCGATTGTGGGGAGTCAAGGACGTCGGCGAGTACCTGGGCATTCCGGTGCAGACGATCTACCAGTGGCGGACGAAAGGTTACGGACCGCCGGGGCGACGGATGGGCAAGCACGTCCGGTTCGTTCCCGAGGAGGTCCGCGCCTGGGTCGCTTCCCTCAACAAGGACGTGGCCTGATGGCTCGCCCACCGCTACCAGTCGGTACACACGGCAAGATCCGCGTGTACCGACTGGGGACCAAGCGCTACCGGGCGCGCACCCAGTTCCGGGATCATGACGGGGTGGTCCGCCCCGTCGAGCGGACCAGCAGCAGCGCGAGCGGAGCCGAGAGTGTTTTGAAAGCGGCACTTCGTGATCGTGGTCGTGTGGCGCGCGCGGGTGAGCTGACCGCCGAAATGACGGTTCGGGCCCTGGGCGAGCTGTGGCTCAAGGAGATCGACCGGGCGGTCTCGATGGGCAAACGGTCGCCGAACACCGCGTCGCAGTACCGGTACCGCTTCGATCGGCACGTGCGTGACGGCGTCGGGATGCTGCGCATCCGCGAGATCACCGTGTCGCGACTCGACACGTTGGTCAACAGTGTTCACGACCGGTACGGCACCGCAGCCGCGAAAACGACCCGAACCGTCCTGAGCGGCATGATCGGGCTTGCGGTCCGTCACGATGCGCTCGACCGCAACCCGGTTCGCGACGTCGGGCGGATCGAGAGCGAAGCGTCGTCGGCCCAGGCGCTCGACATGACGGAGGCGATCGACCTCCGTACGAAGATCAGCGCCAATGAGCAGAGCCGGGAATGGGACCTGGTCGACTTCACAGACTTCATGTTGGCGACCGGCCTCCGCATCGGTGAGGCGTCCGCGGTGACGTGGGACGCGCTCGATCTCGACGCGGCGACGGTCGAGGTGCGGGGCACGATCGTGCGCGTGAAGGGCGTCGGACTGTCGATCAAGTGGAAGCCGAAGAGCAAGAGCGGCTACCGAACTCTGGAGCTGCCAAGGTGGGCGGTCGAGATGCTGCGGGGTCGGCGACGGGCTGCTCCGGCCAACGAGTGGAACGTCGTGTTCACCGCGCCGCTCGGCGGCCTGCGCGACCCGTCGAATACTCAGGCGGATCTACGAGCGGTATTCGAGGCGGCTGGCTACGGCTGGGTGACGTCGCACATTTACCGCAAGACGGTCGCGACCCTGATGGACTCGGCGGGCCTGACGGCACGACAGGCTGCGGACCAGCTCGGCCACGCGAAGGTGTCCATGACACAGGACAACTACTTCGGCCGTAAGGTCGCCCGGACGGGCGCGGCAAAGGTGCTGGAGGTCTTCGGGAACGGCGCACCTGCTCCCGACAAACCTGGGGGTAAACCGGGGGTGTGATCTTGGAGGCGGGGGGTCCATGGCCTCTGAGCTGGGATGTTGCTCCTCCGACTGGACTCGAACCAGTAACCCTGCGATTAACAGTCGCATGCTCTGCCAATTGAGCTACGGAGGACCGTTCACAGCGGGACGACCCGACCACCCGCTGGCCCGCAAACGATAGCGCACACCGTCCCCCGTTTGCCCACCCCCCTCGGGCGACTGTGCCACCAGAACACGGACGACTCGGGCAGGATGCAGCACGAGGACCACATCCCTGAACCTGGAGGCGTCATGCTGAAGTTCCTGCTGGGTGCGGTCGCGGGCTATGTCTTGGGTGCTCGCGCCGGCCACGAACGCTACGAGCAGCTCGTCAACACCTGCCAACGGGTGGCCGATCATCCGGCCGTCCAGGGCGCTGCGGGCATCGTCCGTGCTCGCATCGAGGAGACCATCAACGGTGGCAAGCACACAGCGGACGGTCGTACCCGCTGATCGGCCGGGCTGACGATCGCTCCGTCGAGATGATTGTGATTCCGATCTCAAGGGCCGTCCGGGGGTGGTGGCGAGGCCGAACATCGCCATGAGACCGACCACCGGTCGCGCGCCTTGAGAGGATCGTACGTGGCCGAGAAGACGCTGCCCCGGCTCGAACCCGTAGGACACGTACCGGCCGAGCCGGGTGCCGTCGTGCTGGTGTTGCACGGCGGTCGCTCCCACGATTACAGCAGCGGTGAGCGCAAGCGGCTGACCTACCTGCGCATGGTCCCCTTCGCGACGGTGTTGGCCGGCACCGAGGAGCTGGGCGTCTTCCTGCTGCGTTACCGCTACCGGGGCTGGAACGCACCGGCTAAGGATCCGCTGCTCGACGCTGGCTGGGCGCTCAACGAGATCGCTCGCCGGCATCCGGGCGTCCCGGTGGTGCTGGTCGGGCACTCGATGGGGGGCCGCGCCGCGCTGCACGCCGCCGGCGCCCCGAACGTGGTGGCCGTGTGCGCGTTGGCGCCCTGGCTCGACGGCACCGACCCCGTGCACCAGCTCGCCGATCGGACCGTGCTCATCGCGCACGGCGACCGCGAGCGCTGGACCGATCCCCGCCAGTCCTACGCCTACGCGCTGCGCGCCAAGCGCGTCACCGACCGCATCTGCCGTTTCGACGTCGTCGGCGACGGTCATTCGATGCTCCGGCGCGCCGGCGACTGGCATGCGCTGGTGCAGCGGTTCGTGCTCGGGGTGCTCGACATCGAACCTCTGGACCCCGCAATCGCGAATGCTCTGCGTCAACCCGCCCCGAGCGGTCTGCGGGCCGCTCTCTCCTCCTGAGCCTGCACGCTCAGGCCGCACCGCGCGCTCACACCCCAACACAGCAGCTGAGCCGGAGTCGCCATGCCCTTGTTCCCGCGGATCCTCGGGGCCGCCACCGCTGTCTCCGGCGTGGCGGTGCTCGTCCAGCCACACCTCCTGGCCCGGCCCGTCGGCATGGTCGAGCGCGGCGGTGAGCTCGGACTGGGTAGCCGCATTACGACCGGGCTGTCAGCGGTCGTGGCCGGGGCCTGGTCGGCGCTGTGCGCGCTGAGCCTGCTCACCACCCGGAACGCGACATGACCCGGGTGGACGGGCGAGCGAGAGCTGCCGTCGTCGGCTCCGGCGTCGCCGGCCTGACTGCCGCCTACCTGCTGCAACGGCGCTACGACGTCACCCTCTTCGAGGCCGACGGCCGCCTCGGCGGCCACGCCCACACCCACGAGCTGCCCACCTCCGACGGTAGCGTGACGAACGTCGACTCCGGGTTCATCGTGCACAACGAGCGCACCTACCCGAACCTGCTGCGGCTGTTCGCCGAGCTCGGCGTCGCCACCCAGGGCTCCGACATGTCCATGAGCGTGCGTTGTGACGGGTGCGGGCTGGAGTACGCCGGCGCCCGCCGCCTCGGCGGGTTGTTCCCGCAGGCGTCGAACCTCGCTCGCCCGGCCTACCTGCGGATGCTCGGCGAGGTCGTCCGGTTCCACCGCCACGCCCGCCGGCTGATCGGCGACGAGCGGGCCGGCGACGTCACCCTCGGCGCGTTCCTCGCCATCGGTGGCTACTCCCGCTACTTCGTCGAGCACTTCATGCTGCCGGTCGTGTCGGCGGTGTGGTCGGCCGGCGAGACGGTCTCGACGTCCTACCCAGCGCGTTACCTGTTCACCTTCCTCCACCATCACGGCCTGCTCTCGGTCGGCGACTCGCCCCAGTGGCGCACGGTTGTCGGCGGCTCGCGCAGCTACGTCGAGCGCGCGGTGAAGGGCCTCACCGCCGTCGCCATCTCCACGCCGGTGCGCGCGGTGATCCGCGCGGCCAAGGGCGTCGAGATCCGCGACGCCGCCGACAACACCCACCGCGCCGACCGGGTCGTGATCGCCACCCATCCGGACCAGGCGCTGACCCTGCTGGCCGAGCCCACCGACACCGAGCGCGCCGTACTGGGTACATTCACCTACTCCCAGAACGTGACGCAGCTCCACCACGACACGTCGGTCCTGCCCCGTAAAGCCGCGGCCCGGGCGTCCTGGAACTACCTCAAGCGGTCGTGTTCGAGCGTGCACGGGCCGGTGCTGGTCAGCTATGACATGAACCGGTTGCAGAGCCTCTCCGAGCCCGACGACTACGTCGTCACCCTCAACGGCGTCGCGCGCGTCGACCAGGAGCGCGTGATCGCGACCATGAACTACGAGCACCCGATCTACACCCCGGAATCGGTGGCCGCGCAGCGTCGGCTGCCCCAGCTCAACGACGGCACCCTCGCCTACGCGGGCGCCTACCACGGGTGGGGTTTCCACGAGGACGGATGCGCCGCCGGGGTTCGCGCGGCTGCGTCGCTGGGAGCGGGATGGTGACGACCGCCACCGGTCAGCAGAGCAGCAGCTCCGTCGACGGTCGTCGGACGGGCGTGCCTGCGCTGTACGACTCGCAGGTGCGCCACGCCCGCCGGCAGATGATGGACCGGTCCTTCAGCCACTCCATCTACCTGTGGCTGGTCGATCTCGACGACCTGCCCCGGCTGCCCCGTTGGCTGCGACCGTTCGCCCGCTTCGAGGCTCGCGACCACCTCGGCGACCCGCAGCTCTCGATCCGCCAGAACCTCGACACCTACCTCGCCACCCAGGGCGTCGACCTGGGTGGCGGGCAGGTGCTCATGCTGGCCAACGCCCGGCTGCTCGGCTACGTCTTCAACCCGATCACCGTCTACTGGTGCCACCGCCCGAATGGGGAGCTGGAGTGCGTGGTCACCGAGGTGCACAACACCTACGGCGAACGCCACTGCTATCTGCTGCGCACCGACGAGGCCGGGCGCGCGGAGACGGAGAAGGACTTCTACGTCTCGCCGTTCCTCACCGTCGACGGGCAGTACCGGATGCTTCTGCCCGTCCCGGACGAGCGGCTGGCCATCTCCGTCACGTTGCGCCAACAGGGCCGCACCGCCCTGACCGCCACGGTTGTCGGCACCCGCCGGCCGGCCACCCCGCGGGCGCTCGCCCGGATGCTGGTGCGCCGCCCGGCCATCACCTACCGGACCGCGGCTCTCATCCGTCGCCACGGCGTCGCGCTCTGGCTGCGCCGGCTGCCAGTCGTCCCGCGCCCACGTCACATACCGCAGGAGAAAGTTCAATGAGCGAGCTCGCGAGCCCATCATCAGCACCGCGTATCGACCTGATCGAGGCACCGGCAACCGGCACTGCCCTCTCCGCCCCGTCGATCCTCATCCGGTCGAACCACCACAACATCCCCCGGCCCAGCGAGGGAGTCTGGCCCGGCCTGGCCAACCCCCCGCGCAATCCGACGCGGGCGCGGATCGCCGAGGTCATGTTCCGGCGTGCGGTGGCGAAGCTGCCGGTCCGGGTGGTCTACCCCGGTGGCGACCGGATCGGCGTCGGCGGCCCGCGCTCCCCGGTGATGCGGATCGTCCGCCCGGACGCCTTCTTCAACCGCCTCGGCGCCCACTCGAAGATCGGCTTCGGGGAGGCGTACATGGTCGGCGACTGGACCACCACCGCGCTGCCCGACCTGCTCACCCCGTTCGCCGCCAAGCTCTCGACGTTGATCCCGCCACCACTGCAGCGGCTGTTCCGCCGCTGTGTCGAGGCCCGCCGGCCGCGCGAGGAGATCAACACCGTGGACGGGTCGCGGGCGAACATCCAGCGCCACTACGACCTGTCCAACGAGCTCTTCGCGACGTTCCTCGACAAGACGATGTCCTACTCCTCGGCCTGGTTCGCCGACGACAACGACGACCTTGTCGACGCCCAACAGCGCAAGATCGACGGCGTCCTGGACATGGCCGGCGTGCGGTCCGGCCAGCACATCCTGGAGATCGGCACCGGCTGGGGCGGGCTCGCGATCCGGGCCGCCCAGCGCGGCGCCCGGGTGACCACCCTGACGATCTCCGCCGAGCAGGCTCGCCTGGCCGAGAAGCGCCTCGCCGAAGCCGGGGTGGGCGACCAGGTACAGGTGCTGCTGCGCGACTACCGCGAGGCCCAGGGCAGCTACGACGCCGTGGTCAGCGTGGAGATGATCGAGGCCGTCGGTGTGGAGTACTGGCCGACGTACTTCGCCTCGCTGGACCGGCTGCTCCGCCCGGGCGGGCGCGTCGGCCTGCAGGCGATCACCATGCCGCACGACCGGCTGCTCGCCTCGCAGGACGACTACACCTGGATCAGCAAGTACATCTTCCCGGGCGGGGTGATCCCGTCGGTGCCGGCCATCGAGGACAACCTCGCCGAGCACACCGGGTTGCGCATCGCCGAGCGTCGCAGCCTCGGCCCGGACTACGCCCGCACCCTCGCGCACTGGCGCGAGACGTTCCTGTCGCGCTGGGAGACCGTCGCCGCACTCGGCTTCGACGAGACCTTCCGCCGGATGTGGGAGTTCTACCTCGGGTACTGCGAGGCCGGCTTCCGCGTCGGGTACCTCGACGTCTACCAGCTCTCCCTCCAGCATCGCCGCTGACCGGTACGCGGAAACGAGTGCCAGCGCACCCGTCTCTGCGCACGGCCGCCGGAAGCGTCCACCTCTACCCAGGAGATCCCTGTGCCCAGTCCCGTCGCCCCGCGGCTCACCGAGCTCGTCGAACGCCTCATCGGTGCACCCCTGCCCATCCGGATCCGAGCCTGGGACGGCAGCGAGAGCGGGCCCAGTGACCCGGACGCACCCGTCGCGATCATCCGGCATCGCCGCGCGCTGCGCCGGCTGCTCTGGAACCCGGGCGAGCTGGGCCTGGCCCGGGCGTTCGTGGCCGGCGAGCTCGACGTCGAGGGCGACATTGCCGACGGGCTGTCCCGGTTCTGGAAGCTGGCCCGGGCGCACAGCCTCTCGCAGGTCCACCTCAGCACGGCCGACAAGCTCGACGCCGCGAAGCTGGGGATCACGCTCGGCATCCTCGGCCCACGCCCGAAGCCGCCCGCGTCGGAGACTCGTCTGTCCGGCGGGCTGCACACCCGACGCCGCGACCGGGCCGCGATCTCCCACCACTACGACCTGTCCAACGAGTTCTACGAGTTCCTCCTCGATCCGCAGATGGCGTACTCCTGCGGCTACTGGACCCGAGAATCCGGCCCGGACTACGGCATCGTCGACGCCCAGCGCGACAAGCTCGACCTGATCTGCCGCAAGCTCGGGCTGGGTCCCGGAATGCGCCTGCTCGACGTCGGGTGCGGCTGGGCGTCGCTGCTGATCCACGCCGCCACGCACTACGGTGTCATCGCCGTCGGGGTGACGCTCTCGGCCGAGCAGCGGGCGTTCGGGATGGCCCGGGTGGCCGCGCTGGGGCTGTCGGAGAAGATCGAGATCCGGCTGCAGGACTACCGCGAGATCCCCGACCAGCCCTTCGACGCGATCTCGACGATCGAGATGGGCGAGCACGTCGGGCAGGACAACTACCCGGTGTACGCCGCACAGCTGCACAAGCTGCTGCGCCCGCGCGCCCGGGTGCTGGTCCAGCAGATGTCGCGCGGTGCGTCGGGCGGGAACACCGCTCCGGGCGGCGGGGCGTTCATGGAGAGCTACGTCGCCCCGGACATGTACATGCGGCCGCTGGGCTCCACGCTGAACTTCCTGGAGGAGGCCGGGCTCGAGGCCGTCGACGTGTACTCGCTGCGTGAGCACTACGTCTGGACCGTCCGGCCGTGGCTGGACACATTGCAGGACAACAAGGCCGAGGCGATCGCGCTCGTCGGCGAGGAGCAGTACCGGGTCTGGCTGCTCTACCTTGCCGGGGCTGCGCTGGCGTTCGAGGAGAACCGGATGGGTGTGCACCAGATCCTGCTGGTGCGTCCCAACGCCGACGGCCGCTCCGGCCTGCCGCGCAGCCGGCGCGACACGCTCGGCGCCGATCCGGCCGAGCGGTGGGCGAGGGGTGAGCCCATCCTTAACGGGTCGGCGCGCGAGACCGTCCCTGATGCGGTGGGAGCGGCCGAACCGGCAGTCAACGGGTCGGCGGGCGAGGCCATCCGCGGTGTGCCGCGGTGAGGCCGTGAACCCGTTTCCCTGGTCCGCGGCGCTGACCAACCTCGCGATCACCGCGGCCGTCGTGCTGCTGTTGATGATCGCCGCGCTCGTGGTCGCCGTGACGGTGCGCGGTGGCCGCCACGACGGCATCGACGTCGTCTGGGGCCTCGGTTTCGTGATCATCGCGATCACCACGTTGATCCTGTCTGCTGGCGACGGCGACCGGTGGCGGCAGGTGCTGATCACCGCGTTGACCGCGATCTGGGGCCTGCGGCTGGCCTGGCACATCGGTCGGCGCAACCACGGCAAGCCCGAGGACCAGCGCTACGTCGACATGCTCGCGACAGCGCCGGACAACCCGACGGCCTACGCGTTCCGCAAGATCTACCTGACCCAGGGCGTGGTCATGTGGATCGTGTCGTGGCCGGTACAGCTCGGGCAGTACGGCTACAGCGCTTCGCTGCTCGCGGGCATCACGACGGTCCTCGGGATGGCGGTGTGGATCATCGGCTTCGTGTTCGAGTCGGTCGGTGATCGTCAGCTCGCCGCGTTCCGGACCGATCCCGCCAACTCCGGCCAGGTCATGGAACGCGGTCTGTGGCGCTACACGCGCCACCCCAACTACTTCGGCGACGCCGCCGTCTGGTGGGGCCTCACCCTGCTCGCGCTGCACCACCTGGCCGGGCTGCTGGGCCTGGTCGCTGCCACGATCATGACATTCCTGCTGGTCAAAGGTACCGGCGCGAAGCTGCTGGAGTCCACGATCGGCGACCGGAGGCCCGGCTACGCCGAGTACGTCCGGCGCACCAGCGGGTTCTTCCCGTTGCCGCCACGCACACCCGCCAACACCCCAGAGAGAGGATCCCCATGAACGTCGGAGACCAGGTCAGCGACTTCGAGCTGAAAGACGAGCTGGGCACGCCCCGCACCCTCACGGGCCTGCTCCACAGCGGCCCGGTGGTGCTGTTCTTCTACCCCATCGCCGCCAGCGGCGGCTGCACCCAGGAGGCCTGCCACTTCCGCGACCTGGCCGCCGACTTCGCCGCCGTCGGTGCCCAGCCCGTCGGGATCAGCAGCGACGACGTGGCCAAGCAGCACGCGTTCGCCACCGCGCACTCGCTGGGCTACCCGCTGCTCTCGGACGAGGCAACGTTGGTGGCCAAGGAGTTCGGCGCCTGGCGTTGGTGGCTGCCCGGGGGCCTGCACACCCGCCGCCGCACGTTCGTCATCGGGCAGGATCGGCGCATCATTGCCGCCATCGCCAGCGAGTCGAAGTTCGACGTGCACGCCGACGAGGCGCTCGAGGCGCTCAAGAAGCACCAGTCGGCGGCGTGACAACCCGGCAGGTCAGCGCGTCGACGGTGGTCGCGGCGTCGCCCGAGGAGGTATTCGCACTGCTGGCCGATCCTCGCCGGCACGCGGAGTTCGACGGGTCCGGCACCGTGCGTGATGCCGTGTCGGGCCCGGGGCGCCTCGGCCCGGGTGCCCGGTTCGGGATGCGGATGCACCTCGGGGTGCCCTACCGGGTCAGCAACACCGTGGTGGAGTTCGAGGAGGGACGGCGGATCGGCTGGCGGCACGTCGGGCGGCACGTCTGGCGCTACGAGCTGGCGGCGGTACCAGGTGGGACCCGGGTGACCGAGACGTTCGACTACGGGTCCGCGATCTCCCCGGGATTCCTGGAGCTGATCAAGGCTCCGGCGCGGAACAAGCACGCGATCCGGGCCACGTTGGTGCGGCTGACCGAGATCTTCTCCGACGCCACGGGGCGGCCGACCGCTGCCCGACCATGATCACCAGCTTGGGGTGTCGCTCGATCATGATCACCGGCTCGGGGTGTTTCTCGATCATGATCACCGGCGAGCGGCTCCTCGGCTGTGATCACTATCCGGGAACGTTCTCCGCCCAGATGTGACCGACTTCGGCCAGGACAGTGATCTTGGCCGGCGCCGGCCGCGACCGGCGGCTTCCCGTGGCGAACTCAGGCCTGCGTAGCCGGGACGCTCGTCCCGGCGGGCCGTTGCTGGCCGGGTAGACCCGGTAGGCCGTCCAGGCTGGTCGTGTTCCGCTCCGCATGGTAGGTCGCGATCCGCGCATTGTCTCGGCTGCGCCACACCACATCGAGCGTGTCGCGCTCCTGCACCAGGTCCATCCGGGGCACAGCGTAGCCGCAGGAGTCCGACACCCGAGTCACGTCGACGACCACCACCGCCCGCGTATACGCCCGCCTGCCCTCCGCCGCAGCACCGAACCCGGCGAGCACGGCGTCGAACCCGGGATCATCGGCGAGCACGGCATGGCCCCTACCATGCAGCCGCACGATCTGGGGCCGGCCGTCGAACGCGCAGAGCATGACGCAGATCCGGCCGTTCTCCCGCAGGTGAGCGATCGTCTCGACGCCGCTGCCCGTCATGTCCAGATACGCGAACGTGTGCTCGTCGACCACCCGAAACGTGCCCATCGTGCCCTTGGGCGAGAGGTTGACCAGCCCGTCGGCAGCCAGTGGCGCGGTAGCGATGAAGAACACCGGCTGCTTCTCGATCCAGGTGGCCATCGCCGCGTCGATGCCGTCGTAGACCTTCGCCATACCGAACAGGTTACGGCGCCGGAGTGAGCACCTCGGCACCATCGGCGGTGACCAGGATGGTGTGCTCGAACTGCGCGGTGCGCCGCCGGTCCTTCGTGACGACCGTCCAGCCGTCGCCCCAGATGTCGTAGTCGACCGCGCCGAGGGTGATCATCGGCTCGATGGTGAAGGTCATGCCGGGCTCGAGCACTGTGTGCACCGTCGGATCGTCGTAATGCAGCACGACCAGCCCGCTGTGGAACGACCGGCCGATGCCGTGGCCGGTGAAGTCGCGTACCACGCCGTAGCCGAACCTGCGCGCATAGGACTCGATCACCCGGCCCACGACGTTGAGCTCCCGCCCCGGACGCACGGCCTTGATGGCCCGCTCCAACGCCACTCGGGTGCGCTCGACCAGCAGCCGGTCCTCCTCCGCGACCTGCCCGGCAAGGAATGTGGCGTTCGTGTCGCCGTGCACCCCACCGATGAACGCGGTGACGTCGATGTTGACGATGTCGCCGTACTCGATCATGGTGGAGTCCGGAATGCCGTGGCAGATCACCTCGTTGAGGCTCGTGCAGCACGACTTCGGGTAGCCCTTGTAACCCAGGGTCGAGGGGTAGGCCCGGTGGGCGACCAGGTACTCGTGCACCGCCCGGTCGACCTCATCGGTGGTGACGCCGGGGGCGATCGCGGCACCGCCGGTGGCGAGCGCGTCGGCGGCGATCCGGCCGGCCACCCGCATGGCCTCGATCGTCTCCGCGGTCTGCACCCACGGCTCGGTGCTGGGCGAGGGCATCGGCTTGCCCACATACTCCGGACGGGGGATGTGGGCAGGCACCTCCCGAATCGGTGCGACAGTGCCAGGAACCAGCAACGTACGGGTGGACATAAATGCCAGTGTAGGGCCCCCGGCTGGGTGGACGGTCGATCCCGTCGCACACACCCTCCGGCTCGCCACACAGTCCGCAACGTGTGTGCGAAGCCGAACGATGTGTGCGAGGAGCGGCGGCGGCCGGAGGGGGGTCAGTGGATCGGGCGGCCCGCGGTGGTGTGGGCCACTGCGGCGGCCAAACCGCGCCAGCCGAGCAGTAGTACCCCGAGTACTACCACGGTGACCACGGCAAACGTGAGCGGCAGCTGACCCGTGAACGCCGCCCGCAGCACCAGCCCGATCACCGCGGTGCCGGCGAGCACCACCGCTCCCGCCCGCAGACCCGCTGGGTTCACCCGCACCACCGGGGTGGCCCAGGACACCAGCAGCCCGACCGCGAACGGTGCGAGCGTGCCGAGGAAGCCCGGCAGCCCGCCGGACGCGTCATGGTTCAGCCGCCCGACCGCGACGAACACCACGACCGCGAGCACGTCGGCCGCAACGGCGAGCCCCGGGATCCGGCTGGGTGACATGGGAACAGCGTAGGGGTCCCTCAGCTCGTGGCTGAGGGACTCACCCGGAAGGCTCTTCGCTCGTCGGGTCAGAACAGGATCGTGGCGAAGCTGCCGACCTGCTCGAACCCGATGCTCGTGTACGCCGACCGGGCCACGCGGTTGAAGCCGTTGACGTACAGGCTCGATATCCGACCCATACCGGCCAGGTGCTCCGTCACCGCGGCGGTGCCGGCCGTGCCCAACCCGCGGCCGCGGCACGCCGGATGCACCCACACCCCCTGGATCTGCCCGACCTGCCGGGACAGCGCGCCGATCTCGGCCTTGAAGACGACCTGGTCGCCGTCGAACCGAGCGAACGCCCGGCCGGCCGCGACCAGATCCGCGACCCGGGCCCGGTAACCCGCACCGCCATCACCGGCCTGCGGGTCGATCCCGACCTCCTCGGTGAACATCGCCACGGCCGCGGGCAGGTAGCGGTCCAGTTCGTCGAGGCGTACCGCGCGCACGAACGGGTCGGGGGTCACCGCGGGCGGTCCGACCAGGACCATCAGCGGCTGGTCCGCGCGTACCTCGCGGGCCGGCGCCCAGTGCCCGGCCAGGTCGTCCCACAGCGGGAGCACGAGCTCGGCCCGCCCCACCACCGACGAGCAGCCGCGCCCGTGCCGGCGCGCCCGGTCGGCGAAGCTGCGCAGCGCGGACCGCTCCCCCCGCAGCGGCACGAGGTTGGCGCCGGAGAAGCAGAGCCCGTCGAGCTTCGAACCGACCGCCCACACCTCCCCGCCGAGCCGCCACGGGTCGAGTCCGGCCATCTCGATGCGGGCGGCGACCATGCACGCGGCCACGGGATCGGCATCCAGAACGGCGCGCACGCCAGAGCGTTCCCGATCACCGAGCAACCGGGCTCCCGCGGCGACCCTCAGCACCTGTTAAAGGTGCCATATGATCGGGCATGTGCCCATGCCGGGATCAGCCGACGGCCGGCTCACCCGACGGTCACTCGAGGCTCACCCGATGCCTCCATCCCCTCGGCGAGCTTGAGGGCTTCCTCGATCAGCGTCTCGACGATCCGGTGCTCGGGCACGGTCTTGATCACCTCACCCTTGACGAAGATCTGGCCCTTGCCGTTGCCCGAAGCCACCCCGAGGTCGGCCTCCCGGGCCTCCCCCGGTCCGTTCACCACGCAACCCATGACGGCCACGCGCAGCGGGACCTCCATGCCGGTGAGCCCGGCCGTGACCTCGTCGGCGAGCTTGTAGACGTCGACCTGGGCGCGCCCGCAGGACGGGCAGGACACGATCTCCAGCTTGCGCTGCTTGAGGTTGAGTGACTGGAGGATCTGGATCCCGACCTTGATCTCCTCGACGGGCGGCGCCGACAACGAGACCCGAATCGTGTCACCGATACCCCGGGAGAGCAGCGCCCCGAACGCAACGGCTGATTTGATCGTGCCCTGGAACGCCGGGCCGGCCTCGGTGACACCGAGATGCAGCGGATAGTCACAGGCCTGCGCGAGCAGCTCGTAGGCACGCACCATGACGACCGGGTCGTGGTGCTTGACCGAGATCTTGACGTCGTGGAAGTCGTGCTCGGCGAACAGGCTCGCCTCCCACAGCGCCGACTCGACGAGCGCCTCGGGCGTGGCCTTGCCGTACTTCTCCAGCAGCCGCTTGTCCAGCGATCCGGCGTTGACCCCGATCCGGATGGGAGTGCCGTGATCGCGCGCGGCCGCGGCGATCTGCTTGACCTGGTCGTCGAACTTGCGGATGTTACCCGGGTTGACCCGCACTGCGGCGCAGCCGGCCTCGATCGCGGCGAAGACGTACTTGGGCTGGAAATGGATGTCGGCGATCACCGGAATCCGCGACTTGCGCGCGATCGCGGGCAACGCGTCGGCGTCGTCCTGGCTGGGGCAGGCGACCCGCACGATGTCGCAGCCCGCCGCGGTGAGCTCGGCGATCTGCTGAAGGGTGGCGTTGACGTCGGAGGTGAGGGTGGTGGTCATCGATTGCACCGAGATCGGATGCTCGCTGCCAACGCCCACCGCCCCGACCTGCAGCTGCCGGGTGTGCCGGCGTGGGGTGAGGGTGGGGACGGGAGGTGCGGGCATGCCTAGGGAGACGCTCACGGCTCCAGTATCCCGGCCGCCCTCGGCCGCGACCGAAGCCGTATCCGGACCGACCCACTCTCCCGCACCCGAGCCCGCTGCCGCTCATCCGGTATTCGGGCGGGCCCACCGCGGCGACGTGGGCCGGCGGCGCGACCGAAGCCCATGATCGACCTTTCCGAACGCGTAGCCGGACGGACCACGGCCCCGCGTTCCGGTCTGTCGATCTTCGGCGGACCGGATCGGCATCTGCCGACCCACCGCTCGCTGATCAGGAGTTCGGAACGCACAACCGCGCCCGGTGCGGCCCGCCGTTCCGATTCGATGATCAGCCAGCTGCGGCAACCCGGCTCGCAGCTGCGGCAACCCGGCTCAGCGACTACTCCGCTCAGCGACTACTCCACAGCCGGATCGGGGGCTACTGCAACCGGATCGGGTTGACGATGTCCGCGGTGAGCGTGAGCAGGCTGATCGCGCCACCCACCAGGATCAGCACGAACGTGATCGGCAGCAGCCGCGTGTAGTCCACCGGCGGCATCGCTGCCTTGCCCAGCCTTGCCCGCGTCCAATCGCGCACCCGCTCGTAGAGGTTGACCGTGATGTGCCCGCCGTCCAGCGGTAACAGCGGAAGCAGGTTGAAGACGCCGATGAAGAAGTTCAGCACCGCGAGCAGGAAGATGAACTGCTCCCACAACCCGCGCTCCACCGCATCGCCACCGATGATCGAGGCTCCGACGACGCTGACCGGGCTGTCGAGGTCACGCTCGGCGCCCGCGATCGCATCGATCAGACGCGGGACCTTCTCCGGGAACGCGAGAATGCCGTCCCACACCCGCTCGAAGACCACCCCGGTGAAGGCGAACGTCGCCGGAACGGCGGACACGGGCCCGTACTCGAACACCTGCCGCTGCCCGACGCCGATCGCGCCCACGGTGACGGGCGCGCCGGTCTCGGGATCGAGGCGGCGCACGGTGGCGACATCGACGGTGAGCGGGACCTGCGCGCCGCCACGCTCGACCACGATGGTGGTGGGCCCCGACGCCGCACGGATCGCGAGGACCGCGTCCGGCCAGGTCTGCGTGCGGGTGCTCGCCACCGAGACGATCGTGTCGCCGGGGAGCAGGCCCGCGGCGGCGGCCGGGGTGGGCACGCCGGGGCCGCACGGCGCGTACTCCCCCAGCGACACCTGGTCCGCCGCGCAACTCACCTCGCCGGCCACCGGCGTGGCCGCCAAGTTCGGCAGGCCCCAACCCACCGCGAGTACGAAGATCAGCACCATCCCGACGATGAAGTGCGTGATCGACCCCGCCGACAGCACCACCACCCGCTGCCACGTGGGTTTGCCGAAGAACGCCCGCGGCGCTTCCTCCTCGGTGACCGGATCCAGCGCGGTCATCCCGGCGATGTCGCAGAAACCACCGGCCGGAATGACCTTCAACCCGTACTCGGTCTCGCCGCGCCGGAACGAGAAGATGCTCGGCCCGAAGCCGATGAAATACCGGCGCACCCTCATGCCGAACACCTTCGCGGTGACCAGGTGCCCTGCCTCGTGCAGCGCGATCGAGATCGCGATACCGAGCGCGAACAGCGTCACGCCGAACGCGAAACTCATCCGATCCTCATCTCTGCCAGCTCCCGGGCGTGGGCCCGGGCCCAGTCCTCAGCGGCCAGCACCTCGGCCACGGTAGTCGGCTCCCCCGACCAGCCGTCAGCCGCCGCCAGCGTGCGCTCCAGCACATCGGTGATCCCGAGAAAGGACAACCCGCCGGCCACGAACGCCACCACCGCCTCCTCGTTCGCCGCGTTGAGTACCGCCGGCAGGCACCCACCCCGCTCGCCTGCCGCCCGCGCCAGCCGCACGCCGGCGAACGCGCCCTCGTCGAGCGGCTCGAACGTCCACGTGGCGGCCGTGTCCCAGGTGCAGGCCGGCGTCACCCCGGAGAGCCGGTCGGGCCAGGCCAGGGCCAGCGCGATCGGCAGCCGCATATCCGGTGGGCTGGCCTGCGCGAGCGTGGAGCCGTCGACGAAGGTGACCAGGGAGTGCACGATCGACTGCGGATGCACCACGACGTCGATCCGCTCGTAGGGCACGCCGAACAGCAGATGCGCCTCGATCAGCTCGAGCCCCTTGTTGACCAGGGTGGCCGAGTTGATCGTGACGACCGGGCCCATCTCCCAGGTGGGATGGGCGAGCGCCTCGGCGAGGGTGACCGCGCCCAGCTCGGCGCGAGTCCGCCCCCGAAACGGCCCGCCCGATGCGGTGAGCACCAACCGCGCCACCTCGTCCGCGCGCCCACCCCGCAGGCACTGGGCGAGCGCGGAGTGCTCCGAGTCGACCGGGACGATCTGGCCGGGCGCGGCCGCGCCGGTGACCAGGGTGCCACCCGCCACCAGCGACTCCTTGTTGGCCAGTGCCAGGGTTGCCCCGGTCGCGAGCGCGGCCAGGGTGGGGCGCAGGCCCCGGGAACCGGTGATGCCGTTGAGGACGGTCTCGGCGCCCGCGGTGGCGGTGAGCTCGGTGGCGGCGTCCGGTCCGGCCAGCACGTCGACAGCGCCCGGCCCGGCCCAACCCGGCCCGACTCCAAACAGTCCCGCTCGGTCCGACCCGGCTCCGGACAGCCCCGCTCGGCTCTGTCCGGCTCGGGACAACTCGGCGCGCAGCGCCGCGGCTGCGGCCGGATCCGCCACCGCCACCCGCCGCACGCCGTGTGCCCGCACCTGCCGGGCAAGCAGGGCGACGTCGCCCCCGCCCGCGGCTAACCCGGCGACGGTGAACCGGCCGGGATACGCGGCGATCACGTCCAGCGCCTGGGTGCCGATCGACCCGGTCGAACCCAATACCAGGACCGACCGGGACCCGCTCTCGTCGCTCATCAGTGCCATCATTGCGAAAGAGCTGTTGTGCGACCATGAGGCGGGGCCGTCGGCTGGATCATCAGTAGAGGGACACTGGCCGGATCACCACAGTGGCGAGGCGGGCCGGATCATCGGCGCAGTGGCCGGAAGATCGGCTCTGAAGATCGGCACTGAAGATCGGCACAGCGGCCGGAAGCCGGCCTGCATCAACGGGAGGGTGTCGTGGCGAGGAACTCACGGGAGCTGGCGCGGCGGCCGGCGGTGGACCCGCAGGACGAACCGTCGGCGGAGTGGGGCTGGCACGGCAGCTTCCCGCGCGGCCAGATGGTGGCCGGCTGGGTGTCCGTGGTGCTCCTGCTGACCATGCTGATCGGCAACCACGAGGGCGCCACCGAGGACGTCTGGTTGATCGGGCTGGCGGCCTTCATGGCGTTCGGTCTGGTGCTGCACGTGATACGCAAGCGCCGCTCCTGGCGCCGCTAAGCGGTGTGTCATCGCCGGGAGCGCGGGATCGCCCGTCGAGCTGGAGGTCGGTGATCGCACGGTCCGGATCAGCAGCCCGGACCGGGTGTATTTCCCGGCGCGCGGGGAGACCAAGCTCGATCTGGCCCGCTACTACCTGGCGGTCGCCGACGGCATCGTTCGGGCGCTGCGGGAGCGACCCTGCATGCTGCACCGCTTCCCCACCGGGGTGACCGGGGAGAAGGTGCACCAGAAGCGGCTCCCGCGCGGCGCCCCCGAATGGGTGCGGACGGTCCGGGTCGACTTCCCACGCTGGGGCCGGCACGCCGACGAGCTGTGCGTCACCCATCCCGCCGATGTCGTGTGGGCGGTGCAGATGTCCACGGTGGAGTTCCACCCGTGGAATACCCGCAGTACGAGCGTCGAACAGCCCGACGAGTGGCGCATCGACCTCGATCCGATGCCGGACGCCTCCTACGCCGACGTTCGCCGGGTCGCACACGTTGCCCACCAGGTGCTCGATGAGATCGGTGCCATCGGGTGGCCGAAGACGTCGGGCGGCAAGGGGATGCATGTCTACGTGCGGATCGAGCCGCACTGGAGCTTCGGCGACGTCCGGCGCGCGGCGCATGCGTTCGCCCGAGAGGTGGCGCGACGCTGCGATCTCGTCGATCTGACGTGGTGGCGCAAGGACCGCGACCCGGCGTCGATCTTCGTGGACTACAACCAGAACGCCCGCGACCACACGATCCGCAGCGCGTATTCGGTGCGCGGGGTACCCGAGGCGGTCGTGTCCACCCCGATCCGCTGGGACGAGGTGGACGCCGCCGACCCCCGCGACTTCACCATCGCCACCGTTCCGGTCCGGTTCGCCGAGCTGGGCGACCTGCACGCCCGCATCGACGACGCGGTGTTCGTCCTCGACGAACTGCTGGAATGGGCCGACCGGGACGCGGGCGAGGGCGCGGAGGAACCCCCGGACGAGTCCCAGGACCTCGACGTCTGACCGCGCCCGAGAACCGAGCGAACGGCACTTTCGTCCATACCTAACGGACGAAAGTGCCGTTCGTTGCAGGCGCCGGGTGCTCCAGCGGGCGGGTGCCGGGTGCTCCGGGGGCGCACGATGGCGCACGGGGAGGGTCTTTCCGCGGACGGCCTGACCGTTCGGGTGCCGGTAGGGAGCCGAGGACGGGGACGCGTGGACGTCACCCGTTTGAGCGATGTGCATCACGGGTAGGGGGCGGCATGGGTGTACATGCAAGCGCCGCGGCACCCCGCGCGGTTCGCAGTCTCATTCCGGCACGGATCGACCGGCTGCCCTGGTCGCCGTTCCATACCCGCATGGTCGGGGCGCTCGGCGCGGTCTGGATCCTCGACGGCCTGGAGATCACCGTCGCCAGCGCTGTCGCGGACACGCTCACCCAGCCGGAGACGCTCGGCCTGTCCTCCACCCAGGTCGGCCTGCTCGCGACGGTGTACCTGCTCGGCGAGGTGGCCGGCGCGCTGTTCTTCGGCCGGTTGTCCGACCGGCTGGGCCGCCGCAACCTGTTCATGATCACGTTGATGGTCTACCTGGTCGGCAGTGGCCTGACCGCGCTGACGTTGGACAACAGCGGCGGCTGGCTCGTCTTCCTCTACGCCACCCGGTTCATCGCCGGCATGGGGATCGGCGGCGAGTACGCCGCGATCAACTCCGCGATCGACGAGCTGATCCCGGCCCGGTTCCGCGGCCGCGTCGACATCATGGTCAACGGCACCTACTGGTTCGGGGCCATCCTGGGCACGCTGAGCACGTTCATCCTGCTCAACGCGTTCGACCCGGGCATCGGGTGGCGAATCGGGTTCGCCATCGGCCCCGTACTGGGCATCGTGATCCTGTTCGTGCGACGGCACCTGCCGGAGAGCCCGCGCTGGCAGGTCATGCATGGTCGCCAGGAGGCGGCCGAGGAGTCCATCTCCTACCTGGAGGGTGAGGTGCGCGCGTCCGGGTACGACCTGTCGCCGGTGGACGAGAGCAAGGCCATCGACGTCAAGGCCGGTGACGACCATGGCTATCTGGCGCTGACCCGGGTGCTTTTCCGCGATTATCCGACCCGCTCGATCCTCAGCGCCTCGATGATGATCAGCCAGTCGTTCCTCTACAACGCGATCTTCTTCACCTATACGCTGGTGCTGGGGAAGTTCTACGGGGTCGACTCCAATGATGTGCCGCTGTTCCTGATCGCGTTCGCGGTCGGGAACCTGCTGGGGCCGTTGACGATCGGGCACCTCTTCGACACCATCGGTCGCAAGATCATGATCGCAACGACGTACATCATCTCCGGGGTACTGCTGGCGATCACGGCGTTCCTGTTCAACGCCGGCGCACTCACCGCGATCACCCAGACCATCGCCTGGTGCATCGTCTTCTTCTTCGCCTCGGCCGGCGCCAGCTCGGCGTATCTCACGGTCAGCGAGATCTTTCCGATGGAGGTGCGGGCGAAGGCGATCGCGGTGTTCTTCGCCATCGCACAGCTCTTCGGCTCGCTCGGGCCGGTGATCTACGGTGCGCTGATCGGCGACGGCTCCGACCCGTTCCAGCTGTTTCTCGGCTACCTGCTCGGCGCCGGCGTGATGGTGCTCGGCGGGATCGTCGCGATCTTCTTCGGCGTGGCCGCCGAGGGACGATCGCTGGAGGAGATCGCGGCACCACTGAATTCGACGGGCCGTGAGCATTCGACGGGCCGTGGGCGCACCGGCACCACCCGCGCAGAGGGCGCGGGATCACCACGATAGACCTGAGCGCGGCCGGTCAGCCGTATCCGGGGCCGACCGCCGCGGCTCGCAGGCGGGCGTACTCCGCGACCATCGCCGGGAGCTGCCAGTGCGCGTTCAGCCCGCTCGGGTTCGGCAGAGCCCAGATGCGGGTGTCCGCGAGCCGCTCCTCCTGCCGGCCGACGGCAGCGCGCGGCGCGGCGAAGACCGTGCGGTAGGCCATGATCCCGACGACCGCGAGCCACATCGGCCGAACCTGCGCCACCAGCTCCCGCAGCCGCACTCCCCCGGCCACCATCTCGGCGGCCGTCAGCTCGGCGGCCCGGGCCGTGGCCCGCGCGGCCACGTTGGTCACGCCCAGCCCGAGCACGCGCAGCACGTCCTGCTCGGCGGGCAGCAGCAGCCGCGGCGTGAATCCGGCGCCGTGCAAGGCGGGCCAGAAGCGGTTGCCCGGGCGGGCAAAGTGATGTCCGGTGGCTGCCGAGACGAGCCCCGGGTTGATGCCGCAGAACAGCACCCGCAGCGGTGGATCGGCCGGGCCGGGCAGGACATCGGCGATCGTGCGGGCGCGGGCCGCCTGGAGATCGGCCGCGGTCAGTCGGGGTATCTCGATCACCTCCGGTGAACGATGATGGTCTTCGCCCACCATGACCCTGGCGCGCCCGCCACCCTCATCCGATCGCGAGCACGTCGGCCAGGTCGAACCGGACCGGCCGTTCGAGCTGGTCGTAGGTGCATGACCGCGGCTCGCGATCGGCGCGCCAGCGCACGAACTGGGTGGTGTGGCGGAACCGGATACCTTCGAGGTAGTCGTACCGCACCTCGACCACCCGCTCGGGACGCAGCGGGACGAACGACAGGTCCTTGCCGGCGTTCCAGCGGCTGGTCTCGGACTTGCGCGGGGTCCGCTCCCCCTCCTCCTGCCGCGCCCACGCCCACGGGTGGTCGTCGAAGGTGGTGAGAAGCGGCTGGAGCTCGACCATCAGCTCCCGGCGCCGCGCCATCGGGAAGGCCCCCACCACACCGACCGACACCAGGACGTCGCGCTCGTCGTAGAGCCCGAGCAGCAACGAGCCGACGGCATCGGTACCCGACTTGTGGACCCGATAACCCGCGACGACGCAGTCGGCCGTCCGCTCGTGCTTGATCTTGCCCAGGACGCGCTTGTCCGGCTGGTAGGTCAGGTCGAGCTGCTTGGCGATGAGCCCGTCGAGCCCCGCGCCCTCGAACTGGTCGAACCAGCGCCGGGCGACGTCGAGCTCATGGGTGACCGGGGTGAGGTAGACCGGGGCCGCGGCGTCCGCGAGGGCGGCCTCGAGGGCGGTCCGACGGTCCGCCAGGGGCTCGCCCATGAGGTCGTCGTCGCCGAGGGCGAGCAGGTCGAACGCGATGAAGCTGGCCGGAGTCTGTTCGGACAGGAGCGTGACCCGGCTGGCGGCGGGATGGATGCGCTGCTGGAGCGCCTCGAAATCGAGGGTGTTGCGTTCGGTGTCGGCCACGACGATCTCGCCGTCGATCACCGCGCGGTCCGGGAAGTTGGCAAGGACCGCCTGGACGACCTCGGGGAAGTAGCGCGTCATCGGACGCTCGTTGCGGCTGCCGATCTCCACCTCGTCACCGTCACGGAAGATGATCGAACGGAAGCCGTCCCACTTCGGCTCGTAGAGCTGCCCGGCCGGAATATCGGCGATCAGCTTGGCCAGCATCGGCTTGACCGGCGGCATGACGGGAAGCTGCATCCGGCCAGTCTCCCCTCAGCTCGGCTCGTCGGGCGACCCCGGCGGCCAGACCGGTCCCGAGGTCGAGGCGGCCAGGTCGGGTCCCGGGGTCGACGCCGCCAGCTGCCCGCAGGCTGCCCCGATCTCGCGGCCGCGGGTGTCGCGCACCGTGCACGCCACCCCTGCCGACTGCACGCGGCGGACGAACTCCTCGCGCACCGGCCGCGGTGAGGCGTCCCAGGCGCTGCCGGGCGTGGGGTTGAGCGGGATGAGGTTCACGTGCACCCGCCTCGCCCCGACCTGCTGGCACAGCAGCTTGCCGAGCAGGTCGGCCCGCCACGGCTGGTCGTTGACGTCGCGGATGAGCGCGTACTCGATCGATACTCGACGGCCGGTGGCGTGCGCGTAGCGCCGGGCCGCGGCGAGCACCTCGGCGACCTTCCAGCGGTTGTTGACCGGGACGAGTGTGTCGCGCAGCTCGTCGTCGGGGGTGTGCAGCGAGACGGCGAGGGTGACGGCGAGGCCCTCCGCGGCCAGCTTGTCGATCGCCGGCACCAGCCCGACGGTCGACACTGTGACCCCGCGCGCGGAGATACCCAGCCCGTCCGGCGCCGGCTCGGTGATGCGCCGGACCGCGTTGAGCACGCGCTGGTAGTTGGCCAGCGGCTCGCCCATTCCCATGAACACGACGTTCGACAACCGCGCAGGCAGCCCCACCGCGCCGTCGCGGGCCGCGGCGGCGGCCATCCGGACCTGCTCCACGATCTCGCCGGTGGACAGGTTGCGCGCCAGCCCGCCCTGGCCGGTGGCGCAGAACGGGCAGGCCATCCCACAACCCGCCTGGCTCGACACGCACACCGTGACCCGGTCGGGATAGCCCATCAGGACGGACTCGGCGCGCGTTCCGTCAGTGCCCTTCCAGAGCGTCTTGCGGGTGGCGCCGTCGTCGCAGAACTGCTCGACCACGGGTGTGACCAGCGGCGGCAGCAACGCGGCCAGGCGCTCCCGCGCGGCGGCGGGGAGGTCGGTCATCTGCTCCAGGTCGGCGGTGAACCGGCCGAAGTAGTGCCGGGCCAGCTGATCGGCGCGGAACCCGGGGAGGCCGAGCTCGACGACGGCCGCCCGGCGCTGCGCCGTGTCGAGGTCGGCGAGATGGCGGGGCGGAAGAGCGCGCCGGGGCGCCTCGAAGACGAGCGGAAGGGCAGTCATGACCCCCTCAGTGTGCCAACCCTGCACAGGCTCCGCGCCCCGACCTCCGCTGCCGGACTCAGCGCTCCACTCGACCGCGCAGTTCGGCGAGCAGTCCCGTTCTGTATCCGGCCGCCGTCCACAGGGAGATGCCGGCTCCGAGACCGACCACACCCTGGGGGTAGAGCAGTCCGGCGGAGTTCAGCGCGAGCAACGCGCCCACCGCACCGAGCACCATCAGGGCGGCCCCGACGGCGAGCACGGACCGCTGATCCAGCTGGGACGACAGCGCCACCAGGACCGCGCCGACCAGCACGCAGACGGCGGGTACGGCGAGCTCACCGGAGTTGAGGAAGGTCAACGAACCGACGACGAGCGCTCCCAGCACGACGGCGACCGCCACCAGCCGCAGCAACCGGGCGCGACCCCCGGGTGGCAGCGGCGCCCCCGATCCGTGCCGGCGGCGCACCGCCATGAACAACGACCCGGTGATCCCCAAGCCGGCGGCGAGCACGACGGTGCCCGTACCACTGTCCAGCACCCCCGCGCCGACCGTCCACCACACGCCACCGGCGAGCAGCTCCAAGTACGGCATGCGCACCTCAGATCCGACCATGCGCTCTACGGTAGCCACACCCGTCAGCCGCCGGTTGGAGTGTGCGGCGGACGAGGTTGGGTGGCGGGCCGGAGCCGCAGGCGAACGTGACATCAGCGTTGTTGCTACCGCGCGCAGGACACGCTCGGCAGGTCCAGACCGCGGCCGACGAGCTCGCGCCACACCAGGATGGCGACCTCGTGCGGCCGATGCACGACCCGCGCCGGGAACCGGCGGATCGTCCAACCGAGCGTAGTGAAGTCGGCCTCGCGCTGCAGGTCGCGCAGCGCCCGTTCCGAGGTGCGGTGATCGCGCCCGTCGTACTCGATGCCCAACCGCACCTCGGGATAGGCGAGATCCAGGCGGTAGCCCGAGACCGGGAACTGGACCTCCGGAAGCGGGAGCCCGTGCCGCGCGATCGCCACCCGGATCCGGGACTCCATCGGCGACTCCGAGCGCGAGTCAGCGAGCGACACCACCTGCCGCAGCCGCTTGACCCCACGGTCGCCTCGGTGCCCGGCTGCCAGCTCCAGCACCACGGCGGGGGCGAACCGGCGGTGGGCGAGGGCGTCGACAGCGACCACGGCTTCACCGAGATCCAGACGCCGAGCGAGGTCGTAGGCCGTCCGCAGCGGTGTGGTCATCCTGATTCCGTTGCGCTCCTCGATCTCACCGGTGTGCGGACGGAACCGGTGGACCAGGAGGCCCGGCCGCGAGCGCCGTTCGCTGCCGGGTACGGATACCTCAGCCGGAGCGTGGTCGGGCCCGCACGACGCCCCGAGCAGCTCCGCCGCGGAGTAGCCGGCAAGCACCCCGCAGCCCTCGATCAGGACGTGCGCCGCGAGCGATCGCACCGCAAGATCCGGCGTGGACGAGGCCAGCACGTAGACGTCCGGGAACAGGCGCTGGAATCGGGACCCACGCAGCTGCCCGGCGGAGACCACCCCAGCAGCGGTAACAACGGAACCCCGAAACGGCCGGGAAAGATCGATCGACACGGTTCCTTGGACGGCGGCCGCGGCCCCTCGGTTCCGTCCCTCGTCGAACGTGTCGTCACTGTTCTCGTCCCAGCGGTGACGACACGTTCGACGACGCGACCCGCACGTGCAGACGGTAACCGACGGGGATCGTCATGCCCGGGACGCTGGCGATCGCGTGATCGGCGACCGCTCGGGAGAACTCGATGCGGAGCACCGCCTCGCAGGTGGTACGGTCGGGGAACCGCCACACGGTGGCGACCCGGCGCGTCGTGAAACCCTGCCCGGTGAAGAACCGCTCGGCCTTCGCCGGGTCGTAATGGGGGATGTCGAGCCGCATCCACGTCCCGTACGGCGCAACCGTGGTGTCCAGGTCGACGATCGCGATCGCCCCACCGGGTCGCAGCACCCGATCGGCCTCGGCGAGCCCCGGTTCGCAGCCGGGTCCGAAGAAGTACGCGGTACGGGCGTGCACGAGGTCGACGCTCGCGTCCGGCAACGGCAGCGCGGCCGCATCGGCCTCCCGCACCCGGACGCGCGGCAGGTCGGCGATCCGGTCGCGGGCCCGCTGGACCAGCGGCGGATGTGGCTCCACGCCGATCACGGACGCGGCCCGCTCGGCGAACACCGGCAGGTGGAACCCGTCGCCGCAACCCACGTCGAGCACGTCGAGGCCGTCCCACGGCACGGCCTCGCGCAGCGCGGTCCAGATCGCACCATCGGCGTCCTGGGCGGTGTTCTCGCGCTCGTAGACCTCAGGCCAGTTCCAGATGTTGGGGCTGGGGATGGGCCCGGGGACCACCGCCTGCCGCAATGCTGACCACCGCACGTCGACGATCGTAGGACGAACGATCCCGGGACGTGGACGACCAGTCAGCCCGAACGGTCGGGCCCGGTCCGGTTCAGCGCTACCCGCATCAACACCCGACGCTCGCGCTCCATCGCCACACGCCGACAACCACCGCAGGGAACGCCTCGACACCTCGGTTCACGGCCTCGGCATGGGCGTCCGGATGGAGTGGAGACCGCAGATTCCCCGTACACACTGTGCGCACTCTGACCGGCCAGGACGGAATGGACACCGGAGAACCTCGGAGACCGGCTCAACGAGCTGGCCCATTCGCTCAACCTGCGCGCCCGGCTCCACCGCCGCACCCCACGACGCTGGGTGGACGACGGGCTGGACATCGCGTGGACCGCTCCGGGATGCTCCTCGACCTGGCCACTGCCCGCATCGGCGCCGGCGCGGTCGAGCGGGCCTGCGAGACCGCCAGCGAAGCAGCGACCGTCATCCGCCGGCTCGACTCACCCCGACAGCAACGCCTCTTAATCGATTTCCGCCGTGTGGCCGCGCCCTACGCCAGCTCAGCAGCGGTACGTGAGTTCGACGCCAAGCACCGCGACCTGCTCAGCAGCTCACGGGTTTGACCACGGGATCGGCATCTCCATGACCCGCGCGGCCCCTCGTCCCCTTGGACACAACGCATGACGCAACCTGGGGTGGTCCGCGTTCGCCGCACCACCGTGTCCTCGGCCCGCCTGATGATCTCTTCGCCTACTCGATCCACAAGCCGAGTATGCAATGAACGCCGGAATGGTCAGGCTCTGAAGCAAGGAACAGTCGGGGCTCAAGGTAAGGAATGGTCGCCTCGTTAAGGCGGCAACGGGCGGGTACGTCAGCAAGGAACAGTCGCCCGAGCAACAGTCGGGCTCGGGCTCGTCATGAGCGCCCGGGTGCGGTGATCCTCGCCCGACCACCGCACCCGGTCAGACCGGAACCACCAGGCTGAGCACCAGCCAGGCCACCACCGCGGTGGGCAGCAGCGAGTCGAGCCGGTCCATCAGCCCGCCGTGGCCGGGCAGCAGCGTGCCCATGTCCTTGATTCCGAGATCGCGCTTGACCATTGACTCGACGAGGTCACCCAGCGTGGCGCTGATCACCAGGAGCGCCCCGGTCAGCGCCCCGGCCCACCACGGGCCGCCGAGGAGGAACGCCACGCAGAGCGCGCCCGTCAGCATTCCCGCCGCCTGCGACCCGGCGAAGCCCTCCCAGGACTTCCTCGGGCTGATCGTCGGCGCCATGGGATGGCGGCCGGCCGTGACACCGGCCGCATAGCCGCCGATGTCGGAGGCGAAGACGCACAGCAAGAACGTAAGCACGCGTCCGAGCCCGTCCTCGACCACCACCATCAACGTGGCGAACGAGCAGAACAGCGGCACGTACGCGGCGGTGAACAGCGAGGCGCTGACGTCGCGCACGTAGTGCGCGGTGCCCACCCGCATCCGCCACAGCAAGCAGGCCAACGCCGTCACCGCGAATGACGCCGCAAGCCCGCGCAGCCCGTACGGCCAGGCCAGCCACACCATCGCCTGCCCGCCGAGCAGCAGCACCGGTAACGGCACGACGATTCCGGCGCCGCGGCGCAGCGCGCTGGCCAGCTCCCAGGTGCCCACTGCCGCCGCGACCGCCAACACGCCCAGGAAGGCATGCCGAACGATCAGCAGCGACGCCAGGACGACCGCGCCGAGCCCCACGCCGACGGCGATCGCGGCGACGAGATTGCGGCCCAGCCGCGCCGAGCAGGACATGCGCGGCGCCGGCGCGCTCGACGGGCCATCCGAGGCCGTCGCTGACGTGGTCATCGGGCTCACACTTCGAGGAGCTCGGCTTCTTTGTGCCTGACCAGCTCGTCGATCTGATGCACGTAGCGGTCAGTGGTGGCCTGGAGCTCCTTCTCGGCGCGGCCGACCTCGTCCTCGCCGGCCTCGCCGTCGCGCTGGATGCGGTGCAGCTCCTCCATCGCCTTGCGACGGATGTTGCGGACCGTCACCCGGGCGTCCTCGCCCTTGCTCCGGGCCACCTTGACCATCTCGCGGCGGCGCTCCTCGGACAGCTGCGGGATGACCACCCGGATGAGCTGCCCGTCGTTGCCCGGGTTGAGCCCGAGGTCGGAGTCGCGGATCGCCTTCTCCACCGCCTTGAGCTGGCTGGTGTCGTAGGGCTTGATGATGGCCATCCGGGCCTCGGGCACATTGATCGAGGCCAGCTGGTTGAGCGGGGTCATCGCGCCGTAGTAGTCGACGAACACCCGGGAGAACATCGACGGCGTGGCCCGCCCGGTACGGACGCTCGCCAGATCATCCTTGGCCACCGAGACGGCCTTCTCCATCTTCTCCTCGGCGTCGAAGAGCGCCTCGTCGATCACTGCTAGCTCCCTAGTCCTCAACAGCGCCGTGGTCGCCGGTGCTGACCAGCGTGCCGATCCTCTCACCCCGGACCGCTCGGGCGATGTTGCCCTCACGCAGCAGGTTGAACACGATGATCGGCATCCGATTGTCCATGCATAGGCTGAACGCCGTGGCATCGGCCACCTTCAGCCCCTGCTCGAGCACCTCGCGGTGGGTGATCTCGTCGTAGAGCTTTGCTTCGGGATCGATCCTCGGGTCGGCGGTGTAGACGCCGTCGACGCCCTTGGCCAGGAGCAGGACCTGCGCGCCGATCTCGAGCGCACGCTGAGCCCCGGCGGTGTCGGTGGAGAAGTACGGCATCCCGACGCCGGCACCGAAGATCACGACCCGACCCTTCTCCAGGTGCCGGATCGCGCGGCGCGGGATGTAGGGCTCGGCCACCTGGCCCATGGTGATGGCGGTCTGCACGCGGGTGTCGATGTGGTGCTCGCGCTCCAGGAAATCCTGCAGCGCCAGGCAGTTCATGACGGTGCCGAGCATACCCATGTAGTCGGCGCGGGCCCGCTCCATGCCGCGGTGCTGCAGCTCGGAGCCGCGGAAGAAGTTGCCGCCGCCGATCACCACGGCCACCTGCGCTCCGGTGGCCACGACCTCGGCTATCTGACGGGCCACGGTCTCGACCACCACCGGGTCGACACCGACGGCCCCGCCGCCGAACATCTCGCCGCCGAGCTTGAGTAACACGCGGCGGAATCCGGGCCGGCGGGCGTCAATCCCTGGGTCGTCCATGTCGGTTGGGCCGGCCGATCAGGCCTGGCCGACCTCGAAGCGCGCGAACTCCCGGACGGTGACACCAGCCTCGTCGAGCAGCTTCTTCACGGTCTTCTTCGAGTCCTGCACGCAGGCTTGCTCGAGCAGCACCATGTCCTGGTAGAACCCGTTGATCCGACCCTCGACGATCTTCGGCAGCACCTGCTCGGGCTTGCCCTCCTCGCGGGCGGTGGCCTCGGCGATGCGGCGCTCGTTGTCGAGCACCGCGCCGGGGACGTCGTCCCGAGTGGTGTAGCGGGGGCGGGCCGCGGCGATGTGCATCGCGACACCCCTCGCCGTGTCACTGTCGGTGTCGCCTCCCGAGCCGTCGAACGCGACCAGCGCGCCGATGGCCGGCGGGAGGTCGGGGTTGCGGCGGTGCAGGTACACCGCCACCGGGCCGTCGACGCTGATGTAACGCTTGAGCTCGAGCTTCTCGCCGATGCGGGCCGAGAGCGCCTGCACGGCCTGCTCGACGGTGGCGCCGTCCTCGCCGAGCGGGGCCGAGCGCAACGCGTCGAGATCCGCGGGCTGCTGGTTCACCGCGACCCGCAGGATCTGATCGGCGAGGGACTGGAAGTCGTTGCTCTTGGCAACGAAGTCGGTCTCGCAGTTCAGCTCGACCATGGTGCCGCCCTCGGCGGCGACCAGGCCGTTGGAGGTGGCCCGCTCGGCGCGCTTGCCGACGTCCTTCGCACCCTTGATGCGCAGCAACTCGACGGCCTTCTCGATGTTGCCGTCGGAGTCCTCGAGCGCCTTCTTGCAGTCCATCATCCCGGAGCCGGTGAGCTCGCGGAGCCGTTTGACGTCCGCGGCGGTGTAGTTCGCCATCGTGGTGTCGGTGTCCTCGTCGGTTGTCGAATGTGGTCGGATGCAGTCGGGTATTGGTCGAATGCGGCGGGGCGGCGCGGGCGGCCGCAGCCCTCCCGCGTCCGGTCGGGCGCGGGCGGCTTGCGGATCAGCCCGCGGTCTGCTGGGTGCCGTTGCTGGTGGTGGCCGGAGCCGGGGCGGCCGCGGGGGCGGGGGCGTCGGTGGCCGCGCCGGCCGCGGTGAGGCTGGCGCCGTCCGAGCCGGCACCGCTGCTGAGCAGCTCCTGCTCCCACTCGGCGAGCGGCTCGTCGGTGCCCCCGCCCTCGTCGGGCTTGTCCTCGCCGTCGGCGCCACGGCCGCTGCGCGCGGCGCGGGCCATCAAACCGTCGGCCGCCGCCTGCGCGACCACCCTGGTGAGCAGGGCTGCCGAACGGATCGCGTCATCGTTGCCCGGGATCGGGAAGTCGACCTCGTCGGGGTCGCAGTTGGTGTCCAGGATGGAGACGACCGGGATGCCCAGCTTGCGGGCCTCGCCGACGGCGATGTGCTCCTTCTTGGTGTCGACGATCCAGACCGCGCTCGGTACCTTGGTCATGTCGCGGATGCCGCCGAGGGTCTTCTCGAGCTTGGTCTTCTCGCGGGTGAGCATGAGGATCTCCTTCTTGGTGCGACCCTCGAAGCCCCCCGTCTGCTCCATCGCTTCCAGCTCCTTCATCCGCTGAAGGCGCTTGTGCACGGTCTGGAAGTTGGTGAGCATGCCGCCGAGCCAGCGCTGGTTGACGAACGGCATGTTGACCCGGCCCGCCTCGTCGGCGATGGCCTCCTGCGCCTGCTTCTTCGTGCCGATGAACATGATCGTGCCGCCGTGGGCGACGGTCTCGCGGACGAACTCGTACGCACGATCGATGTAGGACAGCGTCTGCTGCAGGTCGATGATGTAGATGCCGTTGCGCTCGGTGAGGATGTAGCGCTTCATCTTCGGGTTCCAACGCCGGGTCTGGTGCCCGAAGTGCACCCCGGAGTCCAGCAACTGCTTCATGGTGACGACGGCCACGGCCGGTGCTCACCTTCCACTCGGGCACGGCGTCTGGGCCGCGCACGCGGTTTCGCGGAGCGCCGGTCGGCGGCTCCACCCTGGCGTCGCGTCGGCGTCCGGACCCGCTTGTCCCCACGACCCTGTTACAGCGACCGTGGTTCCGCGGGACCGCCCGGCCGCCGTTCCCCCGACCGGTCGGCCTGGCGGCCGAGCCGTGCGGAAACGCGAGCGCGCGAAGTCACCCCGGAGAACGAGTCGGGGTGCAGGCCTGAGTGTACGCCCGGGCCGCGACCGCTCTGAGTCGGAGTCCTCAGCTGTGCACAGGTGGATGGAGCCGTCCACATGTTGCACGTCGGGCCGGTGCCGTGACCGTGCCCGGGCCAGGCTGATGCAGTGGGCTCACCGGTCGAACGACGGCACGACATCCGTCGGGTGTGCGGCTGGCTGCTGGTCGTCGCGCTGGTCGCAGCGGTGCTCAGGGTGTCCACCGGGGCGGCGGGCGCTGCACCGGGGTGGATCCGGGTGCCGAGCAACGAGATCGAACGGGCCGAGACGGGATCGAACACGTCCGTCGCGCTCTCGGGCTGGGTCGATCCGGATGATCCGGTGAACCCGGGTGGCCCGGGTGGCCCGG
>Ga0136617_10000393_pt1 | contig 36058 bp, 38 predicted proteins | sample AntDrymUQ3222106_2_FD_129672 | JGI IMG/M metagenome (GOLD analysis project Ga0136617, IMG submission 129672) | Polar desert sand microbial communities from Dry Valleys, Antarctica - metaG UQ322 (21.06) | ecosystem: Environmental > Terrestrial > Soil > Desert | place: Antarctica: Dry Valley... | reverse complement strand
CTCCAGACGGCGCAACAGGATCTCGGCGGCGGCCCGGCGGTAGCCCGGCCAGCCGTCGAGAAGCTCGACGGCGGTTACCGCCTCCTGGCGTGCGCCTGAGCGGTCGCCCAACAGGTCCTGACAGCGTGCCAGGCGCTGGTGCAGGTCGGCGATGGCGGTGGCGGGCCGCCACAGCTGCGGCGCCGCCAGAGCCCGGCGGTAGGCCTCCGCGGCTCCGGCCGCGTCGCCCACTCGCTCGTCGGCCATGCCCTCCAGGTGCGCGGCCCATCCCGCTACCCGCCGGTCGGCGGTCGCGTAGCCGTCCTTGACGGTCGCGCGGTCACGCCGCCCCGGCTCGATGGCAGCCAGGAAGGCACGCAGCTCGGCGACGTCCACCCCAGCCGACAGCGCGTCGACGGCCATGATCCAGGCCGCGTCTTCCTGCACGTAGCGCACGACAGCCTCCACACCGCCGCGGTACTCGGCCAGCGCCGCCCGCGCAGCGGGCGCGTTGCCTGCCCTGGCGGCAATCGCGGTGGCCAGCTGCCCGATCCAGGCCGACGCCCGCTCGCTGGGCCGGCGTTGCGCCTCGTCTACAAGCCGCGCCAGCACACTGGCGGCGGCCTCGGCGTCGTCGCGCTCGGCGGCCATCAGACCGTCCATGGCCAGCAGCCACAGATCGCTGCCGGGAGCGGCCACCACGCGGCGACCCAGCCGCAGCCAGCGGTAGGCCGCGGCGGCGTCACCTTCGCACAGCGCAAGGTGGACCCCGAGACCGGCGATGCTGGCGGCGGCGCTGTCGAGTCCGTGACGGTCGGCCACGCCCCAGCCCTCCTCCAGCAACAGGCGGGCGCGGGCGTAGCGCCGCTTCTCCAACTCGAACAGCACGCCGTTCACGTAGCCGCGTGTCAGGGTGAGCATGTCACCGCTGCGCCGAGCCGTGTCCCTGGCCTCGGCCAGCAGCCCAGCCCCCTCGTCGGCGTGTCCCGGCAGCGAACACAGCGCGGTGCCCTTGTTGACCAGGGCGTACGCGCGGACGGCCGGCGCGTCGACCTGGTCGGCGACGGCGATGGCCCGGTCGGCCCATTCAATCGCCGCCTCGTGCTCGTCGGTGAGCATGTGGCCCTGCGAGCGGTAGGCGAGCACCCACCCCATCTCCTCGCTGGGACCCAGCCGTTGGGCCACCTCCAACGCCTCACTGATGCGCTGCCAGTAGTCGGCGAGGTCGCCGTCGTAGAAGCGCAGCAATGCGAGGTGGCGCAGGGCGGCCGCCTCCTCGACGGGGGCCTGCGCCTGTTCGGCCAGGAGGCGCCATTGCTCGGCGTGACGGCTGGCCACGTCGAGCAATCCGACCGCCAGCGCCCCCCGCGTCGCCACCGAGCGCAACGCCAGCTCGTCGGCATCCTCCGGCACCGACAGCTCGTCGGCACCTGACAGCCCCTGCTCCGCAAGACGGACCGCCAGCAGACCCGAGCCCTCCCGCAGGTAACGCTCGGCGCCGGCCTTGGCGTGCGTCACCAGCTCGGCGTGGTGTCCCGCACCGGCGGCGTGGTGGGCGAGCAGCGCGTCGTCGGCCTCGCCGGACTCGCGCAGCGCGGCCAGCGCCTTTTGGTGCAGGCGGCGGCGCTGGCGTCCCAGCAGCTGGTCGGCCACCGCCTCACGAGTGAGCGCGTGCCGGAAGCTGAAGCTGTCGTTGTCGCCTTCGACCAGCAGTCCACGGGCCACCAGCTCGCGCAACGCGACGATGAGCCGGTCCTCGCTGATCTCGCAGACGGCGGCCAGCAGGTCGAAGGGGACGCGCGTGGCCAGCACCGCCGCCGCGTCGGCGACGGCACGCTCCTGCGGGGCCAGCGCGTCCAGACGGCGCAGCACCGCCTCGGCGGCGTTCCACGGCAGGGCCACGCGGTCAAGGGCCTCGGGGTCGTCGGTGCCCGCGGTGGCGATGAGCTCCTCGACGAAGAACGGGTTGCCCTGCGTCCGCCGGTGCAGGGTAAGCACGGTCTCGGCGGAGGGGGCGCGGCCGTACACGGCCTCGAGCATCGCCGCCAGCTCGTGGCGTTGCAGGCGCGACAGCCACAGGTGCGTGACGGGGCGTTGGCGCTCCAGCGACGGCAGCAGGGCCGCCAACGGGTGGCGGCGGTCGAAGTCCTCGGGTCGGAAGGTGCCGATGATCAGCAGCGGAAGGTCGGGCGTTGTCGCCAGCCGGCCGAAGAGGGCGATGCTCTCCGCGTCGGCCCAGTGCAGGTCCTCCAGCACCAGGACGGCGGGCCGTCCGTCGGTCAGGTGGCGGACGAGCTCCAAGCCCGCGCGCAGCAGCTCGTCGGAGGTGTGATCGTGGTCGTCGACGTGGTGCGGGTCAGGCAGCAGCGGAGCGAGGACGTGACGCAGGGCGTGGGCTCGGGACTGCAACGCCGCCGGCACGTCGTCCCACCGGCTTACGATCGGTTCAACGGCGTCTCGCAGCAGCTCGTAGGGGCGGTCAGCCTCCTCGGCTTGCCCGCCGAGCACGATGGTGCCGGGCGGCAGCAGCGCAAGATACTCGCGGACCAGCCGGCTCTTGCCGACGCCCGCCTCGCCGGTGACCAGGGCCACCTGCGGATTCGGGGTGACGTCCAGCTGCCGCCGCAACGCCGACAACTCGGCCTCGCGTCCCACCATGATGGGACTGAGACCGGGCCGCGACACCCACATGGCCTCCAGCTTAGAGGCCGGGATCAGTGCGTGGCGGTCGCCGCCGGTGCGGAGCGGGGCGCGGTGACGGCCGACCGAGGGGCCGTTGCGGCCGACCGGGGTGCGGACGCCGCCGTCTTGGTCCAACGGCGACGTCGCGCGATTCCGGCGTGCAGTCGCTCGGCGCGAGCGGTCGTCATGACCGCCGCGAAGTACGGGTCGTGCAGCATGTCGGCCTCCTTCCAGCCTTCTCGGGGGTTCGAACCCGATGGGACCACCATGTGGTCCTGAGGTAGCCGGCCGCATCGGCAGCAATACGCATCTTTTGCTGCGAGATCTGACCTAGGCCCGTGTATTCCAGCCGTAGGTATGCCTAGGCGGCCTCGCCGCGGCGGGTGCGCCGACGGACACGGACGTCCGCAACAGCACCCACTCACGTGGACCGGGCGGTCGGCGCTGGTGCGCGGGTGCAGGAGCGGACATTGATGCCCGAAACGGCACCCGGCCGAGGCGGGGAGGCGGGGAGGCGGGGAGGCGCGCTACTCGTAGCGCAGGGCCACGACCGGGTCGAGGCGTCCCGCCCGTCGCGCGGGGAACGTGCCGAAGGCGATGCCGACACCGACGCTCACCCCGAAGGCCAGCGCCACGCTCCACCCGGTCACCGCCGCCGGCAGCGGCGTGAAGGTCGACGCGGCCTCGGCCAGGCCGACCCCCAACGCGATGCCAAGCACCCCGCCGACGCCGCACAGCACGATCGCCTCGACCAGGAACTGCGTCGTGATGTCACGCGTGCGCGCTCCCAGCGCCTTGCGCAGGCCGATCTCGCGGGTCCGCTCCTGCACCGACACCAGCATGATGTTGCTCACCCCGATCCCGCCGACCAGCAGGCTGATGCCGGCGATGGCGGCCAGGACCAGGGTCAGCGTGTCGAGGATCTGGCCGGCCACGCCGAGGATCTCCTGCTGGGTCAGCACGCTGAACTCGGAGTCGTCCAGCCGCTCGGACAGCACGGCGCGCAGCCGATCGGTGATGGGATCCAGCTGGGAGGCGTCAGGTGCCTTGACGAAGATGGTGTCGACCCGCCGGGTGCCGAACAACCGCTGCGCCGCGGTGATCGGCACCACCACCTGGCTGTCGCGGTCGACGCCGAGGGCGGCGCCGAGCTCGTCGAACACCCCGAGCACGCGGAAGCGCAGCCCCGCGATTGTCACGTACTTGCCGATCGGATCGCTGTCGGGGAACAGCGCCGCCCCGGCACTGGACCCCAGCACCGCCACCCGGCGGCCGGTCGCGACATCGGACTCGGTGAGGAACTCGCCGCGGACCACCTCGCGGTTGAGCACCTCGTCGAACTCGGCGGTGGCGCCGAGGACGCTGGAGAACGCCGACACGCTGCCGGCACGCACCGTCTCGCCGCTGGCAAGGTTGCCGCTGACCGACACCTGGTCGCCGAGGTCCCGCTGGATGTCCTCGACGTCGTCGATGGTGAACTTGCTGAGGGTCGGGGCCTGGCCGAAATCGAACGAGCCAGGCACGACCAGCAGCAGGTTGGAGCCCAGATCCTCCACCCCGGCGGTCACCTCGTTGCGCGCGCCGGTCCCGACCGCCACCAGCAGGACCACGCTCATCACCCCGATGACCACCCCCAGCACCGTGAGCGCCGAGCGCAGCCGGTTCGCGCCGATGGCCGTCACCGCCACCCGGGACGCCTCGGGCAGGTTCACGCGCCGCGCTCCGGCGGGGCCGCAACGGGCGCCAGGGGCTGCTCTGACGCCACAGACCCCGCTGACGTGACGGGGGCGGCCTCCAGCACCCCGTCACGGATGCGGATCTGGCGCGGCGCCAGCGCGGCGATCTCCTGGTCGTGGGTGATGACCACCACGGCGACGCCCTGCTCGCGATTGAGCCCTCGCAGCAGGTCCATGATCTCCTGCCCGGTGACCGTGTCGAGGTTGCCGGTGGGCTCGTCGGCCAGCAGCAGCCGGGGCTGGCTGACCAGGGCACGGGCCACGGCCACGCGCTGCTGCTCGCCGCCCGACAGCTGCGCTGGCCGGTGGTCAAGGCGGTGACCGAGGCCCACCGACCGCAGCGCAGCGGCGGCCCGCTCCCGACGCTGGGCTTTCGGCGTGCCGCGGTAGACCAGCGGCAGCGCGACGTTGGCCAGGGCCGAGGTCCTGGTGAGCAGCTGGAACTGCTGGAACACGAACCCGATCTCGGTGTTGCGCAGGCGCGCCAGCTCGGCGTCGTCCATCTCCTCGACGGGGCGCCCGAAGAACCGCAGCCGGCCGGTCGTGGGGCGGTCCAACGCCCCCAGCAGGTGCAGGAGCGTCGACTTCCCCGAGCCGCTCGGCCCGATGATCGCCACGAACTCAGCGGGCTGGACCGCGAACGAGACACCCCGCAGCGCGTGCACCACGGCAGCGTCGGCGCCCTTGCCGAGGGTGTAGGACCTGGTGACGTCGCTGGCCTCGACGACGGGCGGTGGCGTCACCGCCGCTGGCCCGCCGGATGATCGGCAATCACGGCACCGTCACCTCGTCGCCGGCCGACAGGTCCTCGTAGCCGGTGACGATCACCTGGTCGTCGACCGCGAGGTCGCCGCGCACCGCCGCCTGCTCTTCGCCAAGGGCGCGCACGCGCACGTCAACGACGTCGACGACGCCGTCGCGCACGACGTAGACGACATCGCCGCCCTCACGGCGCAGCAGCGCTCGAGAGGCCACCACCAGGTCGGATTCCTGCGTCTTGGTAATGATCTCCGCGCTGGCCGTCATGCCTACTTTGAGGCGGCGCGTGGAGCCGTCACGCTGGCTCGGGCCGATGATCCGGATGCGGACGGGATAGCCGACGCCACCCGTCTCGGTGCGGTCGGCGGCGACCTGCACCTGCTCGACGATGCCGTCGAACGTCGCGTCGGGAAAGGCGTCGACCAGCACGGTGGCGCGCTGCCCGCTGCGCACCTGCGGAGCGTCGACCTCGTCGACCTCGGCCGCGGCGTAGCGCTCGGACAGGTCGTAGACGCTGAACAGTGTCTGGCCGAGGCTGACCGGCGCCCCGATCCGCAGCGTCCCCCCGTCCTGTCCCCCTCCCGTCAGGCCGCCGAGGGCGCCGGCTGCGCCGGACAGGTCACCGGGCAGCTGCGCCGGCAGCGGCGTGGCCCCCGCCACCGCGGCGTCGCCCAACTGCACGCGACCGGCGAAGGGCGCCTTCACCACCAGCTGCGAGGCCTGTTCGTCGGCGGCGGCGGCGGCAGCCTGCGCCTGCAGGCGCTGGGCCGCGGTCGCCGAGGACGCCGCCTGGTTCAAGGCACTGGACAGCGCCTCGGCGGTCGCGTCCTGCTGGGCCGCCAGCGCCTGGCCCGAGGTCAGCAGCGCCGCTCGGGTCGCCTCGTAGGAGGCCTCGACCGCATCCACGGCCGACAGCGCCGCGGCGCGCTGGTCGTCGTCGTCGATGCGCCGAGCGCGGCGGCGGGCTTCGGCGACCCGCGGCTCGGTCCGCCGGTCCAGCGCGGCGACCGCCTCCGCCACGTTGGCCAGGGTCTGGTCGCCGGCACCCGAGACCGCGACGCCGCCGGCGCCCGCCGCGGCCGTCTCGGCGGCTCGCGCCTGCTCGCGGGCGAGATCGACCTGCTCTGAGGACAGCCGCAGCACCGTCTGGCCCTTGCGGACCTTGTCACCGTCGTTCACGGCGAGGTCCACGACGACGCCGGAGACCCCGGCGGCCACCTGCTGATCAGCGGCGGGCTCGATCGTGGCCGGAGCCGACACGGTTTGGGTCACCTCGCCGGCGCCGACACGCTCCACTTCGACCACCGGCAAATCCTCACCGAAGCAGCCGGCGAGCAGAAGGGCCAGCACCCCAGCGGCCAGCGTGGGGCGCCGGGGAACGCTGCGCACAGCCGGTCGCCGCACACCGACCCGCCAAGGCAGCAGGCGGCTACGGTCCCGTGACGGGGGCGAGCAGATCAGGCAGATCGAAGGCCAGGTCGGCGAGGTGACCGGCGCAGCAACGGTGGGTGTCCAGGTGGCCGGGAAGCTGCGCGTCCACCGCCTCGCGCAGGGCACGCACCCGGGCCGACGGGTCGAGCGTGGCGACAGCCAGGACATCGGTTCCCTCGACGGCCACGCCCACCGACCGACGGCAGCAGCCGAAAATCGGCGTGTCGTCGCGCCAGGCTGCCTCGAACTCGCGGGTCAACGTACTGGCGACGGCGGACGGGGTCCCTGTCATTGTGCGGCTCCGGTTCTTCGAGGCGGTAGCCCCTTCCAAACTACCCCCACCCCCTGCACCCGCAACGCAACCATCCTGTCCTTCAGCCCCCCGCCAGCTCCGTCGAGCGGCGCTGCGCGGCCTCGATGGCGTTGAGGAACGCGGCGCGGACCCGCTGCTCCTCCAGGACACGGATGGCCGCGATCGTCGTGCCGCCCGGGCTGGTGACGGCCTCACGCAACTCGACGGGATGCCGCCCGGTGTCCCGCAGCATCTTGGCGCTGCCGACCATCGTCTGGATGATCAGCTCCGAGGCGATGTCCCGCGACAGTCCCAGCAGGATGCCGGCGTCGATCATCGCCTCGGCCAGTAGGAAGAAGTACGCGGGACCCGACCCCGACAGGGCCGTGACGGCGTCGAGGTGCTCCTCTGCCAGGTGCACCACCTTGCCGACGTGGCCGAGCACTGCCTCGGCGGTCGCCAGGTGCACGGGACCCGCGTGACGCCCGGGCGCGATCGCGCTCATCGCTTCGTCCACCTGTACCGGGACGTTGGACATGACCCGCACCACGGGCACGCCGTCCCCCAGCGCCTCTTCGATCCTGGCTGTGGGGACGCCGGCTGCCACCGAGATGACAGTGTGCGAGGCTGTCACCTTGCCGGCGATCTGTGCCAACAGCGTGCCCATGTTCTGTGGCTTGACCGCCACCACCAGGACGTCGGCGGCGGTCGCCGCCGCGGCGGCGTCGATGCCGGCACGGACGCCATAGGTCTGGGTCAGCACCTGCGCTCGCTCAGCGCTGCGCACGGCGCACAGCACCTGGTCAGCGGTGGCCCAGCCCGAGCGCAGCAAACCGCCGAGCAGCGCCTCGCCCATCCGCCCCGTACCCAGGATGGCAAGGGTGGCGTCCATCACAGCCGGCACCTCGAGCAACCAGCGCGCATGCGGCTAGGTGTCGCGCAACGAGCGCAGGAAGAACAGCAGGTTGGCTGGGCGCTCGGCGAGACGGCGCATGAAGTACGGGTACCACTGATGGCCGAAGGGCACGTACACCCGCAGGCGGTATCCGTCGGCGACCAGGGCGTCCTGCAAGCTGTTGCGCACTCCGTGCAGCATCTGGAACTCGAAGTCGTCGCGCGACAGCCCGCGCCGCGCGGCCACGACCTTGACGTGATCGATCAGCCGGTGGTCGTGCGTGGCGATGCGCGGGTACCGGCCGTGCGTCAGCAGGTAATCGGCGCACTGCGCGTAGCTGGCGTCGACCTCCGCCCGCGACTGGTAGGCGACCTGCTCCGGCTCGGCATAGGCGCCTTTGCACAGACGCAGGCTGGCACCAGCGCGCGACAGCCGCTCGACGTCGGAGCGCGTGCGGCGCAGGTAGGACTGGACGGCACAGCCAACGTGGTCGTGGCCCGCCTGCTGCAGCCGCTCCACCAGGGCGACGGTCCCCTCGGTGACGTCGTGTCCTTCCATGTCCAGCGTGAGGTGCTCACCGATGCCCGCGGTGGCGATGGCCACGTCGGAGCACAGCTCGGTGCACAGCTGCTCGGACAGCTTCAGGCCGAGCTGGGTGGGCTTGACCGACACGCCCGCCGGCAGCCCCTCGTCGCCGACTCGCCCCACCGCCTCGACGATGACCTTGGCAGCGGCCCTGGCGTCGTCCTGCGAGGTCACACTCTCGCCGAGGAAGTCCAGCGTCACCGTCTTGCCCTGCGCCACCAGGCTGCGGATGACCGCCAGGCCGTCGTCGAGGGTTTCGCCGGCGACGTAGCGCATGGCCAGCGACCGGGTCAGGCGGCGCGAGGTGACCTGTTTGGCCAGCGGACGGTTTTCACCGGCCTTAATCAGCAGGTTACGCAGCAGGTCAGACACGCGAGGCATCCTCCGTGCGCTCGACGCGGGCGCCCAGGATCTGCGCCATGTGCTGCAAGGACTGCTCGCGGATCGCGTCGGCGGGATGCTCCGGCGCGTCGAAGGTGGCGGTTCCCGCGGCGGCGACGGTGACCGCGATGTCACGGTTACGCAGATCGGCGGTGGTGTGCAGCACACAGATGTCAGTGCAGACGCCGCAGATGCGCACCTGATCGACATCGAAGCGATGCAGCAGCCCTTCCAACTCGGTTTCGAACATCGCCGAGTACCGGCGCTTGGGCAGCAAGTGCACCTCAGGGCGGTCGAGGTAAGCCCGCAGCTCATCGACGAGCTCGGCTTCGTCGGTGCCCCGCACGCAGTGGGTCGGGAACACGTCGAACTCGCGATCATCGGTCTCATGGGTGTCGGCGGTGAAGATCACCCGGTGGCCGGCGGACAGCGCGGCGTCCACCTCGCGAACCACGGCGGGTAGCACGGCGAGGCAGTCGGAGCTGGCGAGGTTGCCCTTTCGCAGGAAGCCGTTCTGCATGTCGACCACGATCAGCGCCTGCATCCTGTTCCCTCCGCTGCTACGAGTGAGAAGCCGACACGCAGGAGGCCCGCGACTCGACGGTCGCGGGCCTACCCGCCCGTCGGGCTCGGGCGCGCAACTTCGAGGCGGTAGCGCGCCGACCCGTTGCCGTTGAGCCTACGCTGCCGCGCGGAGACTCGTGAGCGCAGCGCCAGTTGCCCGGCGTCGACATTCGGACGTCATGATCAGCATCGGCCAACTATCCCCACCCCACCATGGTCCGACAGGACGGTTTTCTTCACCAACTCGGACTAGTCATCTGCACGGTCAGGATATCGGATTGGGGCCCATCCCCGCGCGTGCCCGCCAGGCTTGCTCGCGTTCGATGTAGCCGCCGAAGCCCAGCCGGATGGCCTGCCAGTACGACTCGTCGGCCACCGTGAGCAGCTGGCCGAGCACCCGGTCGAGCTCGTCGGCGGTGACCGCGTGCCGCGGCAGCACGCCGACCAGCAGCACGTCGCCGGCGTCGTGGAGGGCGAAGCGCAGCAGATAGCTGCGCAGGTTGCGCTGCAACAGGTAGCCATAGACCTCGTCGCGACGTTCGTCGGGCGTCGCCATGAAGAACGACTCCAGCACCAGGTTGTGCGCCCCCAGCTCCAGGTAGACCGGGATCGTCCGCTTGCGCTCGCCGTGCAGGAGGGTGAACCAGGCCACTGCGCTACCTGCCGACCCGCCGATGCGTTCGACGTCGAGTTCAGGTTGACTGGCGAACCAGGACTCGACCTCGGCCTGAGCTTGCATGACTCAGGCGCCCAGGGCAAGCCGGCGCTGGCGAAGCACCCCGCGGTACACCTCGAGTGTGCGCTGCGCCGTGGCGGTCCAGCTGAAGCGGGCGGCATGGCGCCGAGCGGCTTCGGCGGCCTTGGCCCGGACGCGGGCGTCGACGAGGTACGGCAGCAGCGCCGCGGCGAAATCGCGCGGATCACGTGACGCCACCAGTGTTCCTCCGCCGTTGACGGCGGCTCGCAGGCCACCGACGTCGGAGGCCACGACGGGGGTGCCGCAGGCCTGCGCTTCCAGCGCGACCAGACCGAAGCTTTCGGAGTGGCTGGGTACCACCACCACGTCGGCGGCCCGGTACAGCAACGCCAGCTCGGGGTGGGGCCGAGGTGCCAGGAAGGCGACCCGGTCGGCCAGGCCCAGGTCGGCGGCCATCCGGCGCAAGCTGTGCGGGTCCGAGACGCCGTTGCCGTTGCCGCTGGCGCCGCCGACAACCACCAGCCGGGTGGGAACGCCGTCCGCGGGCAGCAGCACGTCCAGCGCCGCTAGCGCGCGCACGGCCGTGTCGGGTGCCTTCAGCGGCTGCAGGCGGCCGACGAACAGCACGATGCGCCCGCCTCCCAGCGACTCGCGCGCGGCATGGCGGTCGATGGCGGGAGAGAACAGATCGAGGTCGACGCCGGGTTCGACCAGGTGCACCTTGCCGGGCACGGCGCCGTAGCGCTGCCGCAGGATGGCGATCTCACTGGTCGCCGGCGCGACGATGGCGTCGGCGTCGGCGACCACCCGTTCCTCGGCGGCCAGACGCAGCGGCGGCTCGGGAACGTCACCCGGCGCCAGGGTGTCGTTCTTGGCCCGGCCCAGAGTGTGGAAGCTCTGCACCAACGGGAGCCCGAGGCGGCGGGCGGCCAGCCGGCCCACCCAGCCGCTCATCCAGTAGTGGCCGTGCAGCAGGTCGAGGTCAGGGATCGCCGGATGAGCGGCCAGCGCGAGGTAGAAGGCGCACAGATGGGAGGCGAGATCATCCTTGGCCAGCCCCGGCGGACCGGCTTCCAGGTGGTGGACGGCGACACCATCCGCGGTCGGAACGGTGGCAGGCAGGTCGCGACCGGCGGCTCGGGTGAAGATGTCGACACCGACGCCGGCCGCGGCGAGACGCTCGGCCAGCGATAAGAGATAGACATTCATGCCGCCGCTGTCGCCGGTGCCCGGCTGCTCCAGCGGCGACGTGTGCACCGACAGCAATCCGACCCGCCGCGGTCCCGCGCGATCAGAAGGACGCGCGTCGCCCCAGTCCTGCTGCATCCACTTCCCGATCGTTGGCCCGACCGGCCATGCTAGCCACGCATGAACCCGCCGAGGCCGACCACGGGGATGGCTGCCGCCGTCGTTGTCGTTCCTGGGCGTCAGCCCAGCAGCGCCGTCACCTCCGAGCGCACCTCGAGCGCACCGTGCGGGCGGCCACCTGCGAGCACCACGGGATAGCGAACGGGTGCAGGGACCAGCGCGCCGAGGCCTTCAAGGATCGCGGCGAGCACCGGTCCGTCGGCGCGCTTGCCGCCATCGGCGATCTTGACGGCGATGCCCAGCGCCCGTTCGCCTTCGAGGCCTGCCGCCAGCACCGCCTCCGCGCCTCGCTTGGCCACCACGCGGTTGCTGGCCCGCATCATCTGGGTGTCGAAGGCGTCGTCGCCGCCAATCAGGACCGGACGCGCGGTCATGGCACTGCGGATGCGGCTCAACTCTGGCGTGCAGCCGGCGGCCAACCGGGCGAATCCCGTCGCAAGGCCGCGCAACGGCAGGACCCAGGCGGGGGCGCCACACCCGTCGACGCCGGGACCCGTCGGCGTCACCGTGGTGGCGTCGGCGAGGCGCTCGTAGATCCGCCGCTGCAGCGCGGTATGCGGCTGGAGATAGTCGGCGGGGTCGCCGCCGGTGGCGCAGTGGGCAAGCAGGAAGCTGGCGTGCTTGCCGGAGCAGTTGTGCGCCAACGGCTGGGGTTCGCGCTGTGCCAGCAGGGTCGGCACGTCGGTGGGCAGCGCCGGCGGGCACTGCAGCGCCGTCTCGTCCAGTCCCGCCTCCGCCAGCAGGCGTGCGGCCTCGATCTGGTGGATGGCGGTGCCGTCGTGGGAGGCGCAGGCGATCGCCAGCCCGTTGACGTCAAGCGCCACGTTTGCCTCGGCGAGCAGGTCGAGGGTCGCCAGAGCCTGGAAGGGCTTGGCCGCCGAGCGGACGTAGGTTGGTAGCTCGACGTCCCCGAGGTGAGCCACGATTTCGCCGTCCACGTCACAGACGACGACGTGACCGGTGTGCTGGGACTCCAGCACACCGTCGCGAACGACATCCAACAGGGGAACGGCTTGGGAAACGACCATGGGTCGCGTCAGCCTATCGGTTGCCGCCCCAATTGTCCCTATTGGTCGTCTCCGGTCCTTCCGTGCTCACGGACCGCCGAGGCCACAACGGCGTCGACGTCCGCGGTACCGTCACGGTAACGGTGGACGAGCTCGGTCTGCAGCGCGTCGAGGTGGTCCAACACGCTGCGTCGCAGCTCGGATACCTGCACCTCCTGAGCCGAGAGTCGCTCGCGCAGGGCAGCCAGCTCCTCGTCGTCCAGGTCGGGGACGCGACTTAGCTCGGGATTGTCGATGTGGGGGTCGTGCAGGCGGCTGGCGTAGGCCTGGTCGTCCGGAATGAACAGCGGTGAGATCCGTGCCTTGAGCGGGTCCCGTTCGCCGTCGGTCTTCTCGGCCAGGATGCCGCTGAGCTCGTCGACGAGGTCGGCTTCGCGGCCGGCTTCGCGGCCGGCTTCGTGGCCGGCTTCGTGGCCGGCGCTGCGCCGCGCCTGCTCGGCGCACGCGATGTCGATCTGGCCCTGCACCACCCGGCGGGAGTAGGACAAGGCGGCTTCTTCCTCACGGCAGTCATCGCGCATGGTCCGCAGCTCGGCGGCCGTGCGGTCGTCGAGCCCGTCGAGGAAGTCGGTAGCCGTGACCCGATCGATGCGGCGGCGCCGCTGTTCCATGGCCGTCCCCTTCGTCGCCGCGCAGGGCCGCGGTTGCCAAGGGGATGGTACTCGCGCAAACGCCAATGCAGTGCGACTTCGCGTGGCTCGTGAAGGCTCGACAAACGGGCAGCCGCGCCGGCGACGGGATCTGCACACGGTTGGGCGATCGCTGCGCGTGGCCAGGTGATCCCGGTTCATCCCTCGGCGGGTGGGCGGGCACCGCAGGTGGCGAGGGCGGTCGCGGCCAACCTTGTGGCCGCCGCCAACGCGGCGTGCACGTCAGCGCCGGTCAGCCGGGCGGCGAGCCAGCCGGCGGTGAAGGCATCACCGGCTCCGGTCGAGTCGATGCTGCCAAGGTCTGGGGGAACAGTGGCGGCGGCGCAGTGCAGCACCTCGGCACCGTCGGACCACAGCGCGCCGTCCACCCCGACGGTGACGACGACCTCGGGATAGGCGCTCGCCAGACGACGAATCGCCTCCCGGGGCTCGTTGCAGTCCGTAAGCACCCGGGCCTCCTGCAGGTTCGGCAAACAGGTGCTGACGCCGCGAGTCCAGCCCAGGAACGCCGCGACGCCGGCGGCGCGCAGCGGTTGCGCCGACGACGGATCGACCGAGACGGATATCCGCTGTTCGCGAGCTCGCCACAGAGCGTGCAGCGCCGCCGGTCGCGAGCCATCGGCCAGCAGCGCGTAGCCGGCCACGTGCAGGTGGGCGGCGGTCTCGAACGGTGCCTGGTCGACGTCGTCGGGGGTCAAGGCGAGGTTGGCGCCGCGGTCGGCATACATCGTGCGCTCACCATCGGGCGTGACGATCACCACCACCGCGCCGGTGAGCAGGGCCTGGTCGGTGGCCAGACGGCAGTCCACGCCCGTGGCCTGCAGTTGGGCGCGCTGGTGGCGGCCGAACAGGTCGTCGCCGACCCGAGCCACCAGCGACACGGGCATGCCGGTGCGGGCCAGCCACGCCGCGACGTTGCCGCCGGACCCACCGCCGGTGATGCGGACGCGCGCGGCGGCGTCACTGCCGACCGCGGAAGGCTCCAGCGCACTGGCCAGGACGTCGACGACGACGTCACCGACCACGATCACCCCGGATCGGCTCATCGCGCGATCGCCACGGCGATCTCGGCCGCCAGCCGGGCGTTGCGGCGGATGATGGCGACGTTGGCCGTCAGGCTCGCACCCCCCGTCGCACGGTGGAAGTGCTCGAGGAGGAACGGCGTCACCGCCTTGCCCGAGATCCGTTGCTCCCGAGCGGCGTGCAGGCCTTGGGTAAGCACGCGGTCGTGCAGCATGGGCTCGACCTGCTCGTCGGGTGGCAGCGGGTTGGCCACGACCACGGCGCCGCTACCGATCGACAGATCCCGCTGTACGGCGGCGATGGCGGCGACGCCGGCGGGATCTTCCACGGTCCAGTCCACCGTCTCGCCGGAGTCGCTGCGGTAGAAGCCGGGGAAGGCGCGCGTGCGGTAGCCGACGACGGTGACGCCGAGTGTCTCCAGGCGCTCGAGCGTGGCGCCGATGTCGAGGATGGACTTGACGCCGGCGCAGACCACGACGAGCGGCGTGCGAGCGAGGGTGGCCAGGTCGGCCGACTCGTCCCAGGTTGTCGCCGCCTCCCGGTGCACACCGCCGATGCCGCCGGTGGCGAACACGGCGATCCCGGCCCGCGCTGCCAGGGCGGCGGTGCTGGCCACCGTGGTCGCGCCGTCGCATTCAGCGGCGATGGCCGGGGCGAGGTCACGGGTGCTGAGCTTGGCGACCTCGGGTCTGCTCGCGATGCGCCCCAACTCGGCCGCGTCCAGCCCGATCACGGCCTGGCCCCGCAGCACCCCGACGGTTGCGGGGACGGCGCCGGCCTCGCGTACCAGCTGCTCGACCTCGACGGCGACCTGCAGGTTGTCCGGTCGCGGCAGCCCGTGCGCGATCAACGCGCTCTCCAGCGCGACGACGGGTTCGCCCCGTGCGAGGGCGTCGGCCACGTCGCCGCGGACCCGCACCGGCACGTCTTGCATGGCCTCCTCCTGCTCGGCGGCGATCGCCCAGAGCAACCTAGCCGGGAGTTGACCTCGGCTCGGCGAGCCGGACGTCGCCGGCGGCCGGCACCCTGGTTGTCACCAGCCCGGCGCGCCGGCAGGCGGCGGCGAACCAGCGGGCGTCCCGTACGGCGCAGGCCCGCGGGTCGTTGTTGAAGAAGGCATAGATCTCGGCGCTCGGCCCGTAGCGCTCGGCGAGCATCCGCGCCCGGGAGGCCAGCGCGGTGCGCCCGTAGCACGGCCACGTGCCACGCCCCTCGTGGAAGCGGATGTAGGCCCAATCTGTGGTGCGCCAGGGTGGCGTCAACTCGACCGATCCGCGGTCAGCGAGGCACAGCGCGGCACGTCGGCGGGTCAGCAGCCGCCGGGTGTCCTCGGTGAACCAGGAGGGGTGGCGCAGCTCCACCGCCACGCGGACGTCGGCGGGGAACTCGGCCAGCGCGGCGTCCAGACGGTTCAGCGCTTGGGGAAACGTGCCGGGCAGCTGCAACAGCACGGGGCCGAGCTTGGTGCCGAGCCCGCGTACGGCCGTCACGAAGCGCTCGACCGGCTCCTGCGGGTCACGCAGCTTCTTCATGTGCGACAGGTAGCGGCTGACCTTGGGGCACAGCGTGAAGTCGGCCGGGGTCGTGGCCGCCCAGGCGGCGAAGCGCTCAGTCGGTGGCAGCCGGTAGAAGCTGTTGTTGATCTCGACCGTGGCGAAGCGGGCGGCGTAGTGGTCCAGCCACTGCCGCTGCGCCAGGTCGCGGGGGTAGAAGGCGCCGCGCCAATCCCGGTACTGCCAGCCGGACGTTCCGACGAGCACGGTCACGCTGGCTGGCATACCCCCCGTGCGAGTGGTGACGCGCGGAACCGTGTTGGGTCGGGCGTTAGGCTCGCGGCGGTGGGACGGGATCAGGGACTTGCCGGGGTGGATCATGCGCGCTGAGGGGCTGCCGGAACCGCCCGCTGACCCGGTGCTGCGATGGCGAGCACCCACCCGGGACGACGTTCCGGCGTGGCGGCGGCTGCTGGCGGCGGTCGATGCCGGCGAGGGCCACGGCGAGGTGCCCGACGACGACGAGCTCGCCGACGAGTTCGACGACGCCTGGACCGATCCTCGACGCGACGCGCTGTTCGGCTTCGACGACAAGGGATCGCTGCTGGCGTTCGGCTGGGTGCAGTGCACACCTGGCGCCGTGGAGGTCCACCGCGTCCGGCTGTGGGGCGAGGTGCACCCGGACTGGCGAGGTCGGGGCCTCGGGCGCTTCCTGCTTGCGTGGCTACAGGCGCGGGGCCAGCAGGTTGCGACCCATCTGCCGCCACACCTGCCGGCCGTCCTGGAGGTGGCCGCCGAGGACTTCCTGCACGACCGCATCCGGCTGTTCGAGCGGTCCAGCTTCGCGCCGGTGCGCTGGTTCAACACGCTGCAGCGCGACCTGCGCACGGCCGCGCCTGCGCACGTCGCCATTCCATCCGGTATCAGCATCCGCCTCTGGACACGCGACGACGACGAGGCCACGAGGCTCGTCCACAACGAGGCCTTCGCCGACCACTGGGGCACGACGGCGGCGGAGCCTGAACCGTGGCGCCACAGTTACACCGGCGCCGGCAGCTTCCGCCCGGACCTGAGCCTGCTCGCCTACGACGGAGCGCGGCTCGCCGGCTACTGCTTGGGTTCCGCTTACCCGCAGGATGCGGCCTTGAAGGGGTACAGCGAGGGGTGGATCGACCGCCTCGGCACCTCGCCCGCCTTCCGCCGGCGGGGAGTCGGAACCGCCCTACTGGGCGCGGCGCTGCGTGCCATCGCCGACGCCGGCCTGGACGTGGCGTCGCTGATGGTCGACACCGGCAACGCCAGCGGCGCGCTGGCGCTGTACCAGCGACTCGGCTTCACGCCGGTCGAGCGCAGCGTCGTGTTCCACAAGCCGCTGGTCGACCGGTGAGCTAGCGGCAGAGCGCGCTGGCGAGGGGGAACGGGTTGACCGCGGCACCGTTGCCCGGGTGGTACTGCCAGTGCAGGTGCGGTGGTGTGCCGGCGGCGTTGCCCGACGTGCCCACGGCAGCGATGACGGTGCCGGCGGTGACCCGCTGGCCGCTGAAGGCCGAGGCCGACGACAGATGCGCGTAGTAGTACTTGTCGCCGTTGTCGTCGATGAAGGTGATCGCCAACCCGCCGAGCGAGTTGTTGTAGACGTTGTCGACCACGCCGTCGGCCACGGCCAGCACCGGCGTGCCGTACTCAGCGAACATGTCCACGCCCTCGTGAGTTCGTCTGCCGGAGCGCGCGAAGCCCCACGAGTCGATGAAGCCTGTGGTCCCACCCACCGGGCACACCTTCCCCCCGACTGGCGCGACGGCGGGCGGCACAGCGGCAGCCCCAGCCCCCGGTGTGGCAGCTGGCGTTCCGGGCCAGGCAAGCGGGACCGTCGGCGCGGCGGCGCGGGCCGCGGCGGCCCGGACGGCGGCAGCAGCGCGCGCGGCAGCGGCACGGGCGGCGGCAGCGGCACGACGGGCGGCCTCGCGGCGGCGGGCCTCGACACGAGCTTCCTCGACACCCCGCTGTGCGCTGCGGACGTCGTCGTTGGCACTGGCCAGGTTGGCATTCAAGGCTGCGGCAAGGCCGCGCAGCTGTGCGGCCGCTGCGGCGCTGCCACCGCTGATGACTCGTTCCTGCCGCACCGCGTCGGCGACCCTGGCGCTGACGTCAGCGGCGGCGTCGAGGTCGCGGGCGCTGCGGGAGACCAGGCGGTTCAGCAGGGCCGCCCGGTGCAGTGCGGTCGGCGCGTCGGGTGCGAGCAGGATGGCGTCGGCCATGGCCACTTCGGAGCCGGGGTGCATGTAGGCGGCCGTCAACCGTCCGTTGAGCGCATCGGTGGCGAGGCCGACGCCGGCCCGGGCCCGCGCCACCGTGGCCGCGGCATCGTCCAGCTCGTTGTGCAGCCGCTCCACGTGGGCGCGGGCGTACTCGTACTCGCCGGCGGCCGTGTCCAGGTCGACCGCGAGCCTGCCAGCGCGGGTCCGGGCCGCTTCCAGCTCGTCACCGGCCTGCTTCACCTGCGGGTCAGTCGCGGCCCCAGCGAGCGGTCCTGGCAGCAGAGGGCCGCCCACGCAGGCCAGCACGAGGGCAGCACCGACAATGCGGCGGCCAGCTCTTGCCTTGACTCTTCCCACGCCCGGAGCGTCGTCATGGCCTCGGCCCAACTTGAGGGCGCTGGCACTGACCGGGACATCGTCCGCCCGCCGGCTGCTCGCGAGTAGCGTGGCAAAATGCGCGTGTTGGCGGCCCGCTCACAGGTGGCGAGCGACCAGGGTTGGTTGTGGCTGCGACCCGTGACGGCCAACGTCCGCCTGCACCACTCGCTGGCGTCGCTGTTGCTCGCGACGCTGGTCCTGGCCGCGATGGCCGCCTGGTCGATACTGCCTCGTATGGCGGGCGTGCCGTTGACGGCGGCGCTGGTGGCGTTGGGGGCGATGGTCGTGGTGCGCACCGCACTCCAGGGCGCTACTCGCCTGGCAATGGGCGACCTGGGCGTCGTGATACAGGACGGCGCGCAGGTCGCGCAGGTGGGCTGGGCGGCGATCGAAGGATTACGCGGCGTACCGGTCCGAGGACGCGTGCGGATCGCGCTGGACGCGGGCCGCGACTCACGCGTCACCCGCGCGGGGTTCGATCCCGACGCCGCCCGCGAGTGGCTCGACCAGGCGACCGCCGAGGCCGATCGGCGCAAGCTGCGACCGGTCGCCGCCGAGGGTGGGCTCGGCTTCACCGCGACCTAGCCGCTACCGCTACCGCCGGGCGGGTGCGCGTCCGGACGTGCGTGTCCGCTTCCGCACCCGGTCGCACGGGGACCGCACCGGGCCCGCCGGGCGGGTGCAGCTCCGGACCGATGCGTCCGCTTCCGCACCCGGTCGCACGGGGTCGGCCCCGGGACCCCACGGGGTCCGGACGGGCCAGCCGGGCGGGTGCAGCTCCGGACCGATGCGTCCGCTTCCGCACCCGGTCGCACGCGGATGTGCCGAGCGGGGGCCAGACCGTGGCCGGCCTGGCTACGGCATCACCGGCGGGTCCTCCATCTCGGCGAAGCGCTTGCGGTCCGCCGCGATGACCGCCAGCGCCTCCTGCCGACTGCCGAACCCGTCGACTGTGACCTTCTTGCGTTCCAGGTCCTTGTAGATGGAGAAGAAGTGCTCGATCTCGGCCAGCAGGTGGCCCGGCACGTCGCCGAGGTCACCGACGTGCGACCAGCGGGGGTCGGAGTCGGGCACCGTCAGGATCTTGGTGTCCTCGCCCTTGTCATCGGTCATCCAGAACACACCGAACACCCGCGCGGTGATGGTGCAGCCGGGAAAGGTCGGCTCACCGAGGATCACCATCGCGTCCAGCGGGTCGCCGTCGCCGCCGAAGGTGTCAAGGACGAAGCCGTAGTCGCCGGGATACTGCACCGCGCTGAACAGCATGCGGTCCAGGCGGAAGCGACCAGCACGGTGGTCCCACTCGTACTTGTTGCGGGATCCCTTGGGGATCTCGACGAAGATCTCGACCACATCGTCGCCGGCCATCGCCGCAAGCGTAGCGGGCCGTCGGATGGGAACGATCGACGCTATAGCGAAAGGGATTGCGACCATGAGCGACTCGACGTTGCCACAGCCTGGGGGTTCTGCCCCGCTGCTGACGCCAACCCCGATGCCCGAGCCCGGCGAACCGACGCCGCTGCCCGACCCCGGCGAGCCGACCCCCCTGCCCGACCCCGGCGAGCCCACGCCGCTGCCCGACCCGGGCGGACCAGGCCCGCTGCCCAGCCCGGGGCCACCCGACGAGGTGCCACCGCCGCTGTAGCGTTCCGCGGCGAGGACTACCCGCCTCTGGCGGCTCAGCGGGCTCGCTCAGCCGATTCGACTGTCTGTAGCCGGTGGACCAGGGCCTTGGCAGCGGCGCGGGTGACGTCCACCACATGGGCGAACCCAGCGGCGTCCCCGAAGTAGGGGTCAGGAACGCCGTCAGCGTTGCGGTCGTTGTCGAACTGCCGGAACAGCCGCACCTTGTTGCGGTCCGCGTCGTTGCGAGCCAGCGCTCGCACGTCGGTCAGGTTGGCGTGGTCCATGACCAGGATCAGATCCGCCGAGTCGAAGTCGTTGCCGTCGAGCAAGCGCGCGGCGCCTGTCAGGGTCAGCCCCACCGCGGCCGCCGCCGTGGTCATCCGCTCATCCGGCGGGTCGCCCACATGCCAGTCGCCGGTGCCCGCGGAGTCGACCTCCACGCCCTCCACGCCGGCCTCGACCAGCGCCTCGCGCAGCGCCGCTTCCGCCGTCGGCGAACGGCAAATGTTCCCCAGGCAGACCAGCAGAATCTTCATCGATCCCGAGCCTACGTGCCATGCTCGGCTCCCACCGTCGAGCAAAGGAACCTTCATGACCCTGCAGGTCGGCGCGGTCGCGCCGCAGTTCACCTTGACCGACCAGCGCGGCGAGTCCTGGTCGCTGCGCGAGCACCGCGGCTCCCCCATCGTTCTGTACTTCTATCCCAAGGACGACACGCCGGGTTGCACCACGCAGGCCTGCGACATCCGCGACAACTGGGCCGAGTTCAGCGAGCTGGGCGTGGCGGTCGCGGGCATCTCGCCGGACGACCACCACAGCCACGGCGCCTTCGCGGCCCGCTTCCAGCTGCCGCACACGCTGCTCGCCGACCCGCAGCGCAAGGCCATCGGCAAGTACGAGGCATGGGGCGAGAAGTCGATGTACGGCAAGCGCTACGAAGGCGTCATCCGCTCATCGTTCGTGATCGACGCCCGCGGCAAGGTCGCCGCCGTCTTTGACCGCATCCAGCCCAAACAGCAGTCGAGCAAAGCGCTGGCCGTCGTCAAGGAGCTGGCGACTCGGTGACGTGACGTGATCCGGTGTGCCGATGCGCGCGCCGGCGCAGCCACAACACCCCCAGGATGGCGCCGAGAACCAGACCCGCCGGCACGCCCACCCAAAGGTAGAGAAACTCCGGAGGCTGATCCATGTACCAGTTGGTGGGCGCCACCGTCATGACGCCGAGTGCAACGACGAACAGCAGAACGACGCACACGACCAAGCCGACCGCGGCACCCACGACGGCTGCCAGCAGGTACCTGGCCGCCGCCCCTACCACGGCGACGGCGCGGCGGTGGGTGCCCTGACGACGCGTGCTCGAACGAGCACGGCCGCGGTGAGCAGGGCCGCACGATCGGAGCCAGCCAGATCAGCGGTTGCTGCGCGCCGACCGTCACGTAGGTCGCGGCCCACCCCAGCTCTGCGCTGAGGACCGCCGCCAGCAGGGCATCGACGGCGGCAGCCACCCTGCCTGCCCGGGCACCGAGCACGACCAACATCGGGACCAAAACGACACCGGCCAGAAACCCTCCGCCCATCGAGGCGGCGGCAAGCAACGACGCCGCGACAACGACCAGTTGGGTGATGGGGGACGCCATCAGCCGGGTCATCGACGTCATCTTCCGTCGTAAGCCGCTGGAAGTCGAGCAGGAAGTTCAGCTGGTCTGGATGACCTTGCCCCGGCCGGCGGGATGGTCAGGGTCGACGCCACGCGCCCGAGCGATCCGAATCGCCAGCATCTGTCCGGCGGCGACGGACGCGCCCTCAACCAACCCGCACCAACCTGAAGAGTTGCCCGCGTACCGCAGGGAGCCAGCGGAGCTACTCAGGCGGGAGCGTGATCCGCGCTCGCGGTTTGTGGACGCGTACCGGACGCACAGTCAGGTAGCCCACCACAATCAACTCGTCGTCAAGCGTGGTCACGCCGGTTGCGCCCCTCCGGCTGCTCACGCAGCTCGTCGTCGAGAACTCTCACGCCCGTTGCGCCTCGCCGGCCGTCAGGCGCCGGGTTGCGGCAGCCCTTCGCCGACCCGCCGGCGAACGCGCCCCGTCACGCCCCCGGCGACGACCGACCCGCGGCCGAGGACGTTGCCGTCGCGGTCAACCGGCAGCAGCGCCAGCGCCACGAAGCCGTCGCCCAGTGGCGCGACGCTGGTGATCTCGCCGGTCTTGCCCTCCGCCTCGACGGTGGCGCCCGGCTCGACCGCTTCGGACAGCTCGATGACGGCCAACGACCGCCGCGGCCGCCCGAGGTTGTAGATCTTGGCGATGGACTCCTGGCCCGGATAGCAGCCTTTGCGCAGGTGGACGTGAGTCGGCAGCAGGCCAAGCTCTTGAGCCCGGCGGCCAGGACGGATCTCGTTGCCCCACGCCGGCTCGCCGGCGCTGATGCGCCAGGCCTCGTAATCCTCGGCACCGGCTTCGGGGAGTTCCAGGCGCGACACCCAGTCGCTGACCCAGTCTCCGGGCCCGATGGCGTCCACCCCGCCGGCGCGCCCACGTACCACGACCCCCGCTCCATGGGGCGCTGCCGTCATGGGCTGGGAGCGGGCGCCGGGTGCGTCGATCTGCCCCGGCCCCCGGACGCTGGCCACGACCAGCTCGTCGGTGGCGTCGATGGCCTCGACTTGCAGCAGGAACCGGAACTTGTCCAGGGCAGCGGCCAGGTCCGCAGCCACCTCGCGAGGGGTGACCAGCCAGATCTCCTCACTGCGCACGACGGCCTGCCCGGCGGCCAGGGCATTGCCCTTGGCGTCCAGGTACAGAAAGTCGGCGACCGTGCCTGGCTTGGCGTGCTGCAGGTCCTGGCTCAGCAGCGTGTGCAGGTACGAAAGGCGGTCGGCTCCGGTCACCCGGACCACCCCGTCGGTGCGCGCCGTGACCGCCGTCGTGTCCACCAGGAGGGTCATGACGCCAGTGTGACGCATGGGCCGCGCCCTGCACGGACCATCGGATGCGCGCAGTCGTTGCCGTGAAGGTCGGTGCCTGGCATGCTGGCGGCACGACGGAAAGGAGGTGGTCCACGACAATGATTTCTGATTGTTCTTACGTGACCGTCGAGGTGATGAGGCGCTAGGCCCACCCGGTCTCGCATCCGGACCGACTTCGGTCGGCCTACCGAGTCCAATCTCGTCACCGCCTCGTGGGTCTGTGGGACCTGGTCACACCCACCCACCCGTACCGGCGATCGCCGATCACGGGGATTGAGACGTAAGACGAGCGAGTTGGATGCTGAACCGCCCGGCCCCCTTCCAGGGCCGGGCGGTTCTTTGTTTGAGGGTTTGGGGCGCACCTGCGGCGATAGGGTTCCGGCCATGCGCATCGGGATGGTGGGTCTGGGACGGATGGGCGCGAACATGACCACGCGCCTGCTGCGGGGCGGCCACGAGGTGGTCGTCTACGACGTCGATGCCGAGGCGGTGCGCAAGGCGGCCGACGGCGGCGCGGTCGGTGTGGCGTCGCTGAACGACCTGGTCGCACGGCTGGATGCGCCGCGCGGCGTGTGGGTGATGGTGCCGTCTGGCCCTGTCACCGAGCAGACCGTCGAACAGCTCGGTGACCTCCTTGCCGCCGGCGACTGCGTGATCGACGGGGGCAACTCGCGCTGGACCGACAGCATGCGGCGGGCACAGCAGCTGGCCAAGGGCGGGGTGAGCCTGGTCGACACCGGCACCTCGGGCGGCGTATGGGGTTTGACGGAGGGCTACTGCCTGATGGTGGGCGGGGACCAGCAAGTGGTCGACCGGCTGGCTGCGATCTTCGACACCCTGGCGCCGCCCGACGGCTGGGCGCACGTCGGGCCGGTCGGGTCCGGCCACTACACCAAGATGGTCCACAACGGCGTCGAGTACGCGCTGATGCAGGGCTATGCCGAAGGCTTCGAGTTGCTGCGGGCCAGCGAGTTTGACCTCGACCTGCACCAGATCGCCGAGGTGTGGCGCCACGGCAGCGTCGTGCGGTCATGGTTGCTGGACCTGGCGGCCTCGGCGTTGGAGAAGGACCCGGGGCTGGACTCGATCAGCGGCTACGTCGAGGACTCTGGCGAGGGTCGCTGGACGGTGGAGGCGGCGATCGACGCCGCCGTCGCCGCACCGACCATCGCGCTGGCCCTGTTCGCCCGCTTCAGCTCGCGCCGTGACGACGCGTTCGCCAACCGGATGCTGGCCGCGCTGCGCAACGAATTCGGTGGCCACGCGGTGCGCGCCCGAGGAGACCAGGCATGAACCTGATCCCGCCCGACACGCTCATCGTGATGTTCGGCGGCAACGGCGACCTGTCACGCCGCAAGCTGATCCCGGCTCTGTGGCGACTGCACTCCGAGGGCCTGCTGCCCGGTAACTGGCGGATCATCGGCAACTCACGCAACGAGTTCTCCGACGAAGCGTTCGACACCTTCGCCAAAGAGGCCATCACCGAGTTTTGCGATCAGGCGCCCGACGGCGAAGCCTGGGACGTCTTCGCCGACCGGCTGACCTATGTGTCAGAAGAGTTCACCCCCGACAACACCGATGCGGTGCGCGATGCGGTGCTGGCCGCCGAGCGCGACCTCGGCGGCGGGGTCTGCCGGCTGTTCTACCTGGCCGTCCCCCCGCCGGCGTTCCCGATCATCACCGAGGCGCTGCACGCGGCCAAGCTGACCGAGCGGGCTCGCGTGGTGTACGAGAAGCCGTTCGGACTGGATCAGGACAGCTTCAAAGAACTCAACGAGCTGTCCCACCGCGTCCTTGACGACGAGCAGATCTACACCATCGACCACTTTCTGGGAAAGGAGACGTTGCAGAACGTCCTGGCCATGCGCTTCGCCAACGGCATGTTCGAACCGGTGTGGAACCGCTCGCACATCGACCACGTGCAGATCGACGTGCCCGAGGAGCTGGGCATCGGCACGCGCGGCAGCTTCTACGAGCGCACCGGCGCGCTGCGCGACATGGTCGTCACGCATTTGTTCCAGGTGCTCGGCGTGATCGCGATGGAGCCGCCGTACGCCTTCGACGCCAAGCCGCTGCTCGACGAGAAGCTGAAGGTCTTCGAGTCGATGCTGCCACTGCGCTGCGCCGACACCGTGCGTGGGCAGTTCGACGGCTACCGGCAGGTCGACGGGGTGGCGCCGGACTCGCAGACCGAGACCTTCGTCGCGGCGCGGGTGTACGTCGACAACTGGCGATGGGCCGGCGTGCCGTTCTATCTACGCACGGGCAAGCGGATGGCTGACAGCCGCCAGTCGGTGACCTTGGCGTTCCGTGAGCCGCCGTCAGGCCTGTTCCCGGGGCTCAACGGCGAGGAGCGCGACGGGCTGCCCAATGACCACTTGACCCTTGAGCTGGGCGGGCACGAGGGCATGCGGATCACCTTCCTGGCCAAGAAGCCCGGCCCCACGCTGGAGTTGACGCCGGCCACGATGACGTTCGCCTACGAGTCGTCGTTCGGGTCGGAGGCGATCGGCCCCTACGAGCGGCTGCTGCACGACGCGCTGATGGGCGACCGCACCCTGTTCACCCGTGCCGACGGGATCGAGCGCACCTGGGAGATCGTCGCCGACGTGCTGGCGTCGCCGCCGGCCCTGCAGCCCTATGCCCAGGACTCGTGGGGGCCGGCCGCCGCCGACGAACTCATCGCCCCGCGGCGCTGGCACTTACCAGAGGACAGTCCACAGCGGGCTGCTCAGCGCAGCTGATCGGCGAGGTTGCGGACGGCCACCTCGAAGGCCTCGGCGAACGTCGGGAAGGCGTGGACGACGTCCGCCAGCACTTCGATGGCGACCTCGGCGCGGATCGCCAGCACCGCCTCGTGCAGCCACTCCGAGGCGTGCGTGCCGACGGCTGACGTCCCCACCAGCACACGACGGTTGCGGTCGGCCACCAGCAGCAACCGTCCCCCTGGGGCGCCCTCGGTGGTGTGGCGAGCGGTCTCGGCGAGATCTGTCTCGGCGGTGACGACATCGAGTCCGGCGTCGCGGGCCTGTGCCGGCGTGAGGCCGACGGCGAACACGTTGGGGTCGGTGTAGACGGCGCGGGGGATGGCGCGGTAGTCGGCGCGCGCGTCACCGCCGAGCAGGTTGGCGGCGATGATCCGCGCCTGGTAGTTGGCGGTGTGGGTGAACGGTGCGATGCCGGTGACATCACCTGCCGCCCAGATGTGCTCCTGGCCGCGCACCCGCCCGTGCTCGTCGATCTCCAGCCCCTGCTTTCCGGCCTGGATGCCGAGAATGTCCAGGCCGATGCCCTCGGTGGCCGGTGCCCGGCCGACGGCCACGACCACCCGTTCGGCGGTCACCTCGCCGCCATCCGACAGGCAGGCTCGCGCTCCCTCCTCGGCGGGCTCGAAGGCGGTGGCCTCGACCCCGCAGCGCACGTCAACGCCGTCGGCGGACAGGATCCGGGCCAGCTCGGCGCCGATGGACGGGTCCTCGCCGGGCAGCAGCGCATCGGTCGCCTCCACCAGCGTCGTGCGACAGCTGAAGCGGGCCAGCGTCTGGGCCAGCTCGCAGCCGACCGGCCCACCCCCGAGCACCGCGGCGGACACAGGTAGGACGCTGCCGCTCCACGCCTCGTCGCTGGTCCAGTGCGGCACGCCGGTCAGCCCGTCGATCGGCGGCACCATCGCCGCCGAACCCGTGGCGATCACCAGGTCGGTCCAGCCCAGCTCGCGCCCGCCCACGTCCAGCACACCGGGTGCCGTGATCCTGCCATCGCCACGCACCAGGGTGACCCCCGCCGACTCGGCTTCCTCGGCGTGACCGTGGTCGTCGCGGTGCGCCACGATCTCGTCGCGTCGAGCCGCCGAGGCCGTGAAGGCCGCGGTCGGGTCGCCGGCATCCACCCCGTCGGCCGTCGCACCGAGCTCCGCCGCGCGCTCGACCAGATGGCGGACCTCGTGGGAGCGGATCTGCGCCTTGCTGGGCATGCAGGCCACGAAGGGGCATTCGCCGCCGACCCGCAGCCGCTCGACGAGCGCCACGGAGCGGCCGGCGCGGGCGACGTTGTTGGCCAGATTCTCGCCGGCCGACCCGGCACCGAGCACGACAAGGTCGAAAGTCTGCATGGGCATCCTCTACCCATCCGCGCTGGGGCACACTGCGCGGCCATGGAGATCTGTGTGGTGCCCGACGCCGCTGCTGTCGCCGACGAGGTCGCCGAGCGGATAACGACAGCGATCGCCGGCGCGGTGGCGGAGCGCGGCACCGCAGCCGTCGCCTTCAGTGGCGGTGCCACCCCCGCGCCGATGCTGCGCGCGCTGTCGGCGCGAGCGCTGCCGTGGGACGCGGTGCAGGTCTTCCAGGTCGACGAGCGTCTGGCGCCCCACGGCCACCCCGACCGCAACGCCACGATGCTGCGCGCCGAGCTGCTGGACCGCGTCCCGGCGCTGGCGCACCTGATGCCCGTGACCGCCGAGGACCTGCAGCAGGCCGCCGGTGACTACGCGGCACTGCTGGCCGACCTCGCCGACGGGGTGCTGGACGTCGTGCATCTGGGCCTCGGCCCCGACGGGCACACCGCCTCGCTGGTGCCCGGCGACCCGGTGCTGCGCGTCGATGACCGCGACGTTGCGCTGACCGGCGAGTACAAGGGCAGGCGGCGGATGACCCTGACCTATCCCGCGCTGGACCGCGCCCACCTGCTGGTCTGGGAGGTGGTGGGCGAGGACAAGGCCGAGGCCGTCCGCGCGCTGATCGACCGGGGGAACGTGCCGGCTGGCGGGGTGTCGCAGGGCCGGGCGGTGCTGGTAGCGGATCAGGCGGCAGGAGCGCGGCTGTGATCCGGAGCCGCCGGACCCCTTGACCGGCGACCCGCCCGTGCCCGACGTCCCGCAGGTCATGATCTTCGACTGCGACGGCGTGCTAGTGGACAGCGAGCACATCGCAGGCCGAATGGCTGGTGGGACCCGCGACGGTGGTGTTCGACGACATGCGCCGCCTGCCGCAGCTACTCGACGGATGTTGACGGCCGCGGTGATGGGAGCGGGAGGTGATCAGGACGGGCACCGCAGGATCAAGGCGCGCGCCAGCCGTGGCCGGCCCACCAGTCCTGCATGGCGGCGAGGAAGCGGCGCTCGGCCTCGGCGTCAGGCACGTTGTCGGTTTCCAGATCGATCGGTTCCCCGGCGGCCAGGGCGGCCACCACGCTGACGGCCAACGACTCGTAGGCGGCGGCCGAGTCACCTCGCCGCATGTGACCGAGAGGATCGCAGGCAGCCAGCAGCGCTTGGCACATGCGCCGAGCACGGCCCTCGGAGGTCGGACTCATGCCTCGTATATCGACCGAGGGGAGGCCGCCCTGAAGCGGTGCTCGCTACCACAAGGCCCTAGGTTTGGGCCTATGATCCGCGTTGGCACCGCGTCGTGGACCGACCCGACCCTGACCAAGGAGTCGGACTGGTACCCGAAGCGGTCGATGTCGGCCGAGGCCCGGCTGCGCCATTACGCCTCGATCTTCGCCATGGTGGAGGTCGATGCCACCTATTACCACCCGCCCACGCCTGACCTGGCCGGCCTGTGGGTGCAGCGCACACCGCAGGACTTCCGTTTCGACGTCAAGGCCTATTCGCTGCTCACCCAGCACCCCACCCAACCACGGTCGCTGTGGGAGGACGTCGCCGCCGACCTGCCGGCCGAGCATACGGACAAGCGCTCGGTCTACCTGCAGCACCTGCCCGACAAGGCGGTCGACCGTGCCTTCGAGCACTTCCGCGAGGCCTTGATGCCGCTGCATTCGGCGGGCAAGCTCGGGGCCGTCTTCTTCCAGTTCCCGCAGTGGTTCACCGCCCGCCGCGACAACCGGGAGTTCCTGGAAAACCTCGCACCACGCCTGCCCGATTACCAGGTCGCCGTGGAGTTCCGCCACCACGGCTGGCTGGACGAGCGCACGCAGTCGCGCACCCTGAACCTGCTGCGCGACGCGAAGCTGGCGCTGGTCTGCGTCGACGGGCCGCAGGGCTTCAAATCCTCGGTGCCACCGGTGCTTGAGGCCACCGCCGACCTGGCGGTGGTGCGCTTCCACGGGCACAACACCGACACCTGGGAGAAGCGGGGGATCAGCGCCGCGGAGCGCTTCGAGTACCTGTACTCCAGCGACGAGCTGCGCACCTGGTCGAAGGCGGTCCGCCCGTTGACGGACTCGACCCGCGAGACGCATCTGGTGTTCAACAACTGCTACCGCGACTACGGCGTGCGCAACGCCAAGGAGCTGGCCGACCTGCTCGGCGAAGGGCTGAGCAGGGACTGACCGCACGCCGGATCGCAGAGATGACCGGCCCCATCCATAGGAGACGCCATGGCCACGTCGCTCGTCGTGAAGGTGACCCACGCGCTGGACGACCCCGAGCGCGCGCACATCGGCTGCAACGTCGCCGCGGTCGCGCTGGCCAGCGGTCTGGAAGTTCACGTCTTCCTCGCCGTCGAGGGCGTGCGTCTGGCACAGCCCGACGTGCCGGACCGGCTGCAGCTGGCCGACGCCCCACCCATCGCCGATCTGCTCGACGCGCTGTATGCCGCCGCCACGGTGACGGTCTGCACGCCGTGCGCCAGCCGACGGGGTTTGTCGGAGAGCGACTTCCGCGGGGGCACGCAGCTGGCGGGATCGGCTCGGTTCGTGGAACTGGCGACGGCCGAGGGCGCGACCGCACTGGTGTACTGACAGCGGCTGCGCTGCCGCTCACTGCGAGCCGGCGTCGAGGACCGCGGTGACCAGAGTCTCCAGCGGCTGTGCCTTGTCGACGTAGGCGCAGGCGCCGGCCTCCAGCGCGGCGGCCTGGACCGACTCACAGGCGCTGAAGACGACGATGCGGGTCGCCGGTGCCACGCCACGGATCATGGGGATCGCGGCGATCCCGTCGAGGTGGGGCATCTGGTTGTCGAGGACGACGACGTCTGGACGCAGCTGACCCGCCAGGTCGACGGCTTCCAAGCCGTCGTCGCCGGTGCCTACGACCTGCAACTCGTCCTCGAGCTCGAAACGGATGCTCAGCAGTTCGCGCACCGAGTCCACGTCGTCGACCACCACCACCCGGCAAACCACGCGCGTCGCTCCTGCCTGTCGTCGCCAACTGATCCTGCATGAGGCGACCGGCGACCGCGATAGTCCCTTCCTGCTATTCGCAATGGTCAGGTCTGCTTAGTCAGGCCGGTAGAACGTCACCAGACGAGCAGGCCCTCGGCCGCCCGCAGGACCGCTTGCAGCCGCTCGTCGTCCACGGCGTCGACGCCGGCCACCAGCTCGTCGGGACGCAATCCCTGTGCAGCCAGGTCCTCAGCCGCCACCAGGATCCCGACGCCGCTTTCGACCAGGCCGCGTAGGTCCTGCCCGCCTGCCGAGGCCGGCATTGTCACGCCGGCCACGTCGCGCGGGGGGGCCTCGGGAGCGCGCAGCGCCAGTTCCACGGCGGCGCCTCGCAGAACCACCGTGAGGTCGACGTCCTCGGCCACGGCATAGGCATTGGCTTCCAGCGCGGGCTGCCCGGCCCGCAGCGCCGAGGGCGCGCTACGCACGATGCTGACGACGCGGCGCATGTCAGGCCTTTCCCGGGCTCAGCACGAGGTCGGCGACACGCACGAAGCCCCACAGGTCCGACGGCGAGCCCGGAATCACGCCGGGGACGCAGCGCCCATCCACGCCCAGGCGGCGCGTGGCCGCCTCGTCCACCACCCAGTCGAGGTTCCCGCCGTGGACGCCGCGGCGCAGCAGGGCGGCCACCGCGCCGGTGGTCTCGCTGTCCCCGGCAGTCAGCCCGACAGCGGCCTCCGCGGCGTAGACGGTGACCCGGTGGCCGCGCAGCATCAGACACTCGACGAGCTGCAATGCCGTGGCCGTGGACTCGGCGGCGCCGTCCTCGGTCAACACCACCGCGATCGTGCGTCGGCTCACAGCCAGGCCACCTGGTTCGCGCCGTCGACCAACAGATCCGCGATCCGATCGAGGTCGCTGACGCCGATCCCCTCGGCCACCTGACCGACGCCGCGTCGCCGCAGGGCGTCATCGTGGGCCAGGACCGTGACACCGGCGGCGACGGCGGAGGTGACGGCTGGCGCGTTGGGAGAGCCCGGCCGGGCCGCCGCGGCGGCTTGATCCAGCAGCACGACGGTGACCTGCTCGGTGGCGATGCGGGTGGTCGCCATGCGCAGACCCCAGACCAGGTCGCCGGAGAGCAACAGCACCGAGCTCATCCCGCACCCTTGCGGATCAGCAGCCGGATGCCCGGCCGACCGGTGGCGTCGGTCGCGCGTTCGACAGCCAGCAGCACGTGCCCAGCCCGGTCGGCCCAGCGCGCGAACGCCGCGGGTGAGCCGGGGCCGGCCGCCAGCACCTCCAGCACCTCGCCCGGTACCAACCCGGTGACCGCGCGCATCGCCTGGACGACGCCTGCCTCACGCGTCAGGCCCCGTGCGTCGACCCAGCCGGCGACCTGTGTCCTGGGGCGGCTGGTCACCGGAGCGGCCGAACGCGCACGCCAGGTGCGCCCGCCGCCAGGCGCGACACCCGCGTCGGCGAGCGTGACCGGTGCGCCGGCTGCGGCCAGAGCGCCGATGACCAGACCCCGTTCCAGCGCCTCGGCCAGCTGCGGTTGCACCGGCTCGAGCATGCGGAAGATGCCCCGAACCCCACCGATGTCGACCCAGTCCGAGCCGGATCGCACGATGCGAGCGTCTGGAGCATGCGACCGCAGCGCTCGTAGCGCGACCTCGGCGGCGGCCTCCAGCGTGGGGCGGTCGGGCCGTGCCCCCAGGCTGCTGACCTGCCGTCGTCCCTCGGCCGCGGCCACCTCGTGCGCGCGGGCGGTCAAGGCGGGGTCGCCGGAGCCTTGCGGATCGGGGGAGTTCTGCGAGGTCCGCGGGTCAGCGGTGTCGCGCGGTTCACGGGTGTCGTGCGGGTCCCGTCCGGCCGGCGGGTCCAGCAAGCCGACCAGCAGCGTGACAAGCAGCGCGGCGCCTGCCGCGCCGGTCCCGCGCAACCCGGCCTGCACCGGCGCCAGCTCGGCGGCGGCCTCCTCCCGGGCCAAGTAGACCTTCGCCGGCCTGCCGCCCCCCGGATGCTTGCGGTGGCCGACGACCACCAGACCGGCGTCGGCGAGCAGCTCCAGGTGCGTTCGCGCCACGTTGGGATGCAGGTCGAAGGTGGCGGCGATATCGCGCACCGTCAGCACGGCGGCGGCCTGCCGCAGGTGGTCGTAGATGCCGGCGCGAGTGGTCGATCGCAAGGCCCGGGCGACGCTCACGCCGCCGCCCGCCTCGTTTGCGTTCTGCACCCTCGCCCGCAGGGTCGCGCCGACCACAGGCCTCCCTCCTGGGAGTTTTCACTGCCGAGAACTGAACAACTGGCGCGATCATGCCTCCCGACGGCGCTCTGTGACCGGATGGGAGGTGGAAAACAGGGTTATGCCACCTCGGTGGCGAAGACGGCTCGGTCAGACCCGCGGCCAGTCCGCCACGAAGCGGGCCAGGAGGTAAGCGGCCGGAGCCGCCAGCAAGCAGCCACCCAGCAGCGGCAGCAGCACGCCCGCGGCCTCGTCGACAATGCCAGGTTGCAGCGCCCGCGCCAGACCGCTCGTGGCCCAGCCGATCACCGCCAGGCCGATCACGACGGCCGGCGGCAGGAGCGGGTCGTAGACCGCGATGAGCACGCCCCCGATGACACCGACGGCCACCAGCCCCGCCGCCCGGGCGACCCGCGATGGCTGCCCGGTGAGCTCGCGGGCGGTCCACACCACAGTTGCTGGCACGACGGTCAGCAGCACGGTGGCCAGCGCCCAGGCGTAGCCGCCGGGTAGTGCACGCAACAGCACCAGGCTGCCGGCGCCGAGGCCGATCACCGTGCCCGCGAGGCAGGTGGCGGCCAGCGCCTCGGTCACCCGGTCGCGCCGGCCGGCGAGCAGCAGCGCGAAACCGGCCAGGAGCATCCCGGCGAGGAAGACGGGCAGCCACTCCCAGGCGCCTTCGGGTGCGAGGATCGCCGCCAGCGGCACCCCCAGGGCCGGGATCGCGGCGGCAGGCAGGACCGGCCGGGCGCCGCCGCGGCCCAACGTGTCCGACAGCTCGACCAGGACAACCGCCGCCAACAGTGCGACCAGGAGCCCGAACGGACCGAGCCCAGCCGGCAACGTGACGGTGGCGAGGACCGCCAGCCCACCGCCCGCTGCGAGTCGGGCGGTCCTCGAGTCGCGGATCACTCGGCGCCTGCCCCGCCGCTGACCGGCGGCAGCAGCGCCAGCTCTGCGCCGTCGGCGACCATGACGGCTTCGTTCGGGCGAACGGCGGAGCCGTCGAGCAGCACCGTGCAAATGGTCAGCCGGGTCGCGAACGGCTCGCCGTAGGCGGAGCACAGGGCCGCCAGCACACCGGGCAGCGGTCCGGAGTCGATCTCGGCCTCGCCGGTTCCGGCCGCCTCACGCAGCGCAGCGAACATCCGCACCCGTACTGCCACGCCCATCCTCACGCTCGTTGTCAGACCGACCGTAGGCTACGCGGCCGATCTGGGCTGCTCGGCGTCCACCGGGCGACATGCGGGCGGCCAGACGCCGCTGCGGTAAACAACCGCGACGGCACCCAGCAGGCGGTCGGCGAACGCCGGCGTGAAACCATCCTCGGCGTGGCCGAAGCCCGCCGCCTCCGGCCACAGCCTCACGGGCGGCCGGGCGGCGGCCAGCAGCCGCTGGGCGTGCTCGGGGCCGAAGTAGTGGTCATCGTCGCCGTGCACGATCAGCAGCGGTGTCGGGGCGACGGAAGCGACCACAGCGACGGGCGCAACCGGCTCGCCAGGTCCCTGGGCCGGCCAGGCACGAGGTGCGATTCGGACCCGGGTGACCGCGCCATACGCCCGGCGGTACCAGGCGACCGTGGCCACACGGGTCAGCTGGCGCATCGCGGCGCTGGGTGGCGGGGCCCAGGTCGCCGGAGCGCTGATCACGCAGACGGCGTCCAGCGCAGCCGGCGGTCCGCCGGCGGCGGCCCGCAGCGCCGCGGTCGCGCCCATCGAGGCCCCGATCACGCCGACCCAGCGATGCCCGCGGCGGCGCAGCCACGCCACGGCCGCGGCAACGTCAAGGGCTTCCAGGAGGCCGAACGTGCTGACGCCGCCGGAGCTCCCGTGCCCGCGCAGGTCCACGGCCAGGACCGCGGAGACCTCGCTGAGCCGCTCGGCGAGGTAGGCATAGGTCGGCTTGCGGCGATGGCCGGCGAAGCCGTGCGCCAGCACCAGCGCCGGGACGGCATCGCGCTCGCTGGCCGGTCCGGGGAGGTAGTCGGCGACCAGTGACACGCCGTCGCGGCTGGCGAACCGCACGGGCTCGGTGGCCACCGCGAAGCCGGGCACGAACCCCCAGAGGTCCAGCAGTCGCCGGAGGCCACCGCGGTGGCGAGTCACCGCCGTGGCGTTGCTGCGTCGCGTTGACGGGGCTGGCACAGCGCTGGATGCTAGCCCCGGCCGGTGTAGGCGGATGGCACCGCCGGACGAGACCGATGCTCGTGGATGATCCGCCAGTACAAGGAGTGAGGGTGCATCTGCTGGTGGTGTCGGACGCCGAGGGAGGCGGCAAGACGCTGTTGCCTGCCCTGGAGTTCCTCGATCACACCATGGCCAGCGCCGCGCTGTCGGCCGAGGGTCTGCTGGCGGCTGCCGAGGCTGATGTGATCCTCGTCGACGCAACCCGCGATCTGGCCGCCGGCTCGCAAGCCTGCCGGGTCGCCGCCGCCGCGGAGCTCGAGCGTCCTGTCATCGTGGTGATCGCCGACTCAGGGCTCGCCGCCCTCAAGGCCTCCTGGGGGTTTGACGACTGGCTGTTGCCGCAGGCCTCGCCGGCGGAGGTCGAGACGCGACTGCGGCTGGTGGCCGAGCGTGCCCGCGCGCAGCGGCCCGGGCGAGCGGCGAGCATCGGCGAGCTGACCATCGACGAGGATACCTACGCCGTGCGGCTGCGTGGCCGCCCGCTGGACTTGACGTTCCGCGAGTTCGAGCTGCTCAAGCACCTTGGCACCCACCCGGGCCGCGTGTTCACGCGCAGCCAGCTGTTGGCCGAGGTGTGGGGCTACGACTACTACGGCGGCACGCGGACGGTGGACGTGCACATCCGCCGCCTGCGAGCCAAGCTCGGCGCCGAGTACGAGTCGCTGATCGGCACCGTCCGTGGGGTGGGCTACAAGCTCGACCCGCCGAGCCCGTACGGCGACGACGGCGACGACGGCGAAGACGGCTAGAAGGCGGGACGCAGCAGATCGCTGCGGTGCTCGACGACGGGACTGACCTCGTCGGCGTAGCAGACCTCCTGGTAGGTGAGCGCAAAGCCCTCGGACTCGTACAACCGCACCGCCGACGTGCTGGCACAGTCGACGTACAGCACCGCCTCACGGCAACCTCGCGCGTGCAGGTGCCGCAGTCCCGCAGCGAGCAGGGTGCGGCCGAGGCCGCTGCCCTGGGCCTCGGGATCGACGGCGAGGACGTACACCTCGCCGACTGGGTCGTGGGCTGGCACCTCGTCGGAGCCGTGGCCGTGCCACTTGGTCCAGTGGAAGCCCAGCAGCCGGTCGTACTCGGCCATGCCGCCTCGTGTAGCGCCGACCGAGTCACGCCGCCAGGCCATCAGCAGGCCGTCGGCCTCGAACCAGTCCAGCGCCCGGCGTTCGAGAAAGTCGGCTCGGTCCCAGCCGCCGTTCTCCGGGTGGCCTCGGAAGGCGATGTTGTTGACCCGCAGGAACTCGGCGTCGTCGACATCGGGGCGGTAGGCGCGCACCTCGATGCCCTCCGGCCACTCGGGCTGGGCGGGTGGGGTGGCGAGCTCGCGGCGCATGAACGCCAGCTGCCGCTGCACCGCAAAGCCGAGGCGCCGAGCCAGGGTGGTCTCGGGGTCGTCAACGTGGTGGACCCACAGGAACATGACCCCGCCGCCGGCGCGGGCCAGCATGCCGCGGGCCTGCAAGACCAGTAGGCGCGCGACGTCCGAGCCGTACCAGTCCGGGTGGACGACGACCTCGACGGCCATGCGCGGGACGGCACCGGGCGCGTTCCAGCGGGTGTGGGCGTAGCCGATCAGCTGCTGGCCCTCATAGGCCAGGACACCGGCCCAGTTGTCCGCACCGACGACGAGATGTGAGTACTTGTGCTCACCGACGGGGCGGTGACCCTCGATCTTGGTGCTGGCGTCGATCAGTTCGAGGATGGCATCGAGGACCGG
>Ga0136617_10000391_pt1 | contig 36064 bp, 34 predicted proteins | sample AntDrymUQ3222106_2_FD_129672 | JGI IMG/M metagenome (GOLD analysis project Ga0136617, IMG submission 129672) | Polar desert sand microbial communities from Dry Valleys, Antarctica - metaG UQ322 (21.06) | ecosystem: Environmental > Terrestrial > Soil > Desert | place: Antarctica: Dry Valley... | reverse complement strand
TGGGCGTCGGCGTGGGCGTCGGCGTGGGCGTCGGCGTCGGCGTCGGCGTCGGCGTCGGCGTGGGCGTCGGCGTCGGGGTCGGGTTCGGCGTCGGCGTCGGCGTCGGCGCAGGGGTGGGCGTCGTCGTCGGAGTCGGCGTCGCTGTCGGAGTCGGAGTCGATCCTGGAGTCGGCGTCGCCGACGGCCCCGGCGTTGGCGTCACCTCGCCCGCCGGAGTCGCCGTCGGCAAGGGCGTGGGCGTCGGGGCGGGTGCTGGAGTCGCCGCCGGGTTCGGCGTCGCCGCCGGACCGGGCGCCGGCGGAGCCGTCGCGGGCACGGTGGAGGGCGGCACGTTCGCGGGCGGCACCGTCGATTCGCCGCCGCCGGCGAGCACACCACCCGCCACTGCCGCGCCGCCGCCAATGACCGCTATCGTCCGCACGCCCACTCCCACGGAGGAGAATCCGATTGGCGCCGCGGGCCCTCCTGCGGCCGAGGTCACCGAGACCACCGCCTTGTCGGTATAAGCCGCCACGGGCACGTTCTTGCACTCGAGCTCGTTCGCCACGACGTCAGCGATCGCGTCGGCCGTTCGCGTCTCCTCGAATGCGCGGTCGAACGCCTGCACGTAGTAGTTGAGCTTGCCGATGCTCAGCTTCGGCTTGGGCAGCGTGCCCATGAAGCACGGAGTGGTTGCGTCCATGGGCACGAAATACCAGTGCGGGCTGCCGTCGGCGCGGAAGTACACGCGCGCACGGGCGAGCTGCGCGGTGGGGGTGAAGCACGCGACGAGCTGGGGGTGCTTTCCGGCGACAACGCAACCGACCGCCTGATGCTCGATGGCTACGCCTTCAGCGAGCGCGGACGGCGCCAGCGCGGACAGCACGATCGCGATCCAGGTGCGTTTCATTCCAGTTCCATCCTGCCTACCGGGCTCTCCGCGGGCACCGCGGCGCCTGAACGAATTCCCACGCTACGCGGCGGAAAGAGACGATTGAGTGCCCTGGATCACAATGTGACGCGCGTCACCGGCGCCGCGCCCGCGCGCGTAAGATGTGAACAAAGGACGGAGGCGAGAATGTTCGAACGACGCACAGCGGCGACCGTGGGAATGGCCGCGTTCCTGGCGATCCTGTTCATTGGCGACCCGGTCGCGGCGCAGCCCCCCGCTGCGGCGCCGACGGTCGAGGAAGCCCGGACGTTCGTGACCAACGCCGAGCAGCGCCTGCTCGAGCTCGGCACGCGGGCGGGCCGCGCGGCGTGGGTGCAGGCGAACTTCATCACCGACGACACCGAACGCCTCGCCGCCGACCTCAACAAGGACCTCATCTCAGCGTCGATGGCCTTCGCCAAGGACGCGACCCGGTTCGACGGGACGTCGCTGCCGCCCGACATCGCGCGCAAGCTCATGTTCATCAAGCTCGGGCCGCTGCCCCTGGCCGCGCCCAGCGATCCCAAGCTGCAGCAGGAGCTGGCGGAGCTCGCGACGTCGCTCGACGCCACGTACGGCAAGGGCAAGTACTGCCCCGGCGGAACGCGCGAATGCCTGGACATCGGCGCGGTGACGAAGGTCATGGCCGAGAGCCGCAACCCCGACGAGCTGCTCGACGTCTGGCGCGGCTGGCACACGATCTCGCCACCGATGCGGCCTAGGTACACGCGCTTCGTCGAGCTGGCCAACGCCGGCGCGCGCGAGCTCCGCTTCGCCGACCTCGGGACGATGTGGCGCTCCGCATATGACATGCCGCCGGACGCATTCGCCGCCGAGCTGGATCGGCTCTGGGGCCAGGTGCGTCCGCTCTACGACGCCCTGCACGCGCACGTCCGCGCGTCGCTGGTCAAGACCTATGGCGCGGACAAGGTCCCCGCCGACGGGCCCATCCCCGCGCATCTCCTCGGGAACATCTGGGCCCAGCAATGGAACAACATCTACCCCCTCGTCGCGCCGCCCACCGCGGGCGGGCCCGGGTATGACCTGAACGCCCTCCTGAAGGCCAAGAACGTCGACGCAAAGGAGATGGTCCGCTACGGCGAGCGCTTCTTCACCTCGCTGGGGTTCGATCCGCTGCCGCAGTCGTTCTGGGACCGCTCGCTCTTCGTGCAGCCCAAGGACCGCGACGTGGTGTGCCACGCCAGCGCCTGGGACATCGAGGACGACGACTACCGCATCAAGATGTGCATCGAGGTCAACGCCGAGGACTTCGTCACCATCCACCACGAGCTCGGTCACAACTTCTATCAGCGCGCGTATCGGAGGAAGCAACCCCTGCTGTTCCGCAACAGCGCCAACGACGGGTTCCACGAGGCGATCGGCGACGCGATCGCGCTTTCCGTCACCCCGAAGTACCTGGTCGAGGTCGGGCTCCTCGAAAAGGCCCCGGGGCCGGAGGGCGATCTCGAGTTCCTGATGCGCATGGCGCTGGACAAGGTGGCGTTCCTTCCCTTCGGGCTGCTGGTCGATCAGTGGCGGTGGAAGGTGTTCTCAGGCGAAGTGACGCCCGCGAACTACAACCGCGGATGGTGGGATCTGCGGCGGAAGTACCAGGGGGTGGCGCCCGACAGTCCGCGCGGCGAAGAGTTCTTCGACCCCGGCGCGAAGTACCACGTGCCTGGAAACGTCCCCTACTCGCGTTACTTCCTCGCCCACATCCTGCAGTTCCAGTTCCATCGCGAGCTGTGCCGGGTGGCCGGGTACACGGGACCGCTGCACCAGTGCTCGATCTACGGGAGCAAGGAGGCGGGCGCGAAGCTGAACGCGATGCTCGAGCTGGGGGCAAGCCGGCCATGGCCGGAAGCGCTCGAGGCAATGACGGGGTCGCGCCAGATCGACGCCACCGCAATCATCGATTACTTCAAGCCGCTGATGGCGTACCTCGAGAAGGAGAACAAGGGCCGGCCGATCGGCTGGGAGTAGCCATGAGAGGGATCCTCGCCGTCGCCGCCACTTGCCTTTTGTCGGCGGCGCCGAGCCCGTCGTCGGCGTCGGACGCCTCTCCCTTCCCGGCTGATGCGCCCAAGGTCTGCGACTCGTGCGCGGAGTGGAACGCGCCGCGGGAGCCGTTCCGTGTGCACGGCAACACGTATTACGTCGGCACCGGCGGACTGAGCTCCATCCTCATCACCTCAGTGGCCGGGCACATCCTCATCGACGGCGGCCTCGCCCAGTCCGCGCCGCTGATCGACGCCAGCATTCGCAAGCTCGGGTTCCACACCACGGACGTGAAGCTGATCCTGAACTCGCACGCGCACTTCGATCACGCGGGCGGCATCGCGGCGCTGCAGCGGGTGAGCGGCGCGCCGGTGGCCGCCGGCGCGGCATCCGTGGCCGCGCTCACCGCCGGCGAGGTATTGCCGGGCGACCCGCAACACGCGCCGGAGCGGCGGGAGTTCAACCGCTTCCCCTCGATTGCCGGGGTGCGCGGCGTACGCGACGGCGAGGTCCTCCGCATCGGAGAGCTCGCGGTCACGGCTCACCTCACGCCCGGCCATACGCCGGGGGGCGCGGCGTGGACCTGGCGTTCCTGCGAGGACAAGCGCTGCGTGGACGTCGTCTACGCGGACAGCTTGACTCCCGTGTCCGCGGACGATTTCCGCTTCACCGAGATGGGCGACGGCGGCCGCTACGTCGCCGCCTTCCGCGCGACCATCGGCAAGGTCGGAGCGCTTCCGTGCGACATCCTGCTGGCGCCGCACCCCGGGTTCGTCGGGCTCGACGAGAAGATCGCGCGCCGCGGCGAGAAGGCAAACCCGTGGATCGATCCCGGCGCCTGCCGCGCCTATGCCGCAACCGCGGCGCGGACACTGGATGAGCGCCTGGCGAAGGAGAAGCCGGCTACTCCGACGCCGTAACGCGGGCGCGATGCAGCGCGGCGCGGATGATCAGGCCGGCCACCAGCGCCGCTGCCGCCACCATGGCCTCCCGCGGTGACGCGCCGGCGGCAATGGCCATGGCCACGATGCCCGCGGGCACGGCCAGGATCGCGTGTCGCGTTGTCAGCCCTCTCTGACGCCGGAGCGCGAGCGCGAGCAGCGCGGCGGCAGTCACGAGGTACTGGCTGAGCACCGCGATGCTCGACAATGCGAACAGCTCGCCGCGGCCGCCGGCCTGGATGAGCAGCGTAACCAGCGCCCAGGTGATCAGCAGCGCTCGCGACGGGACGCCACGCTCGTCGACGGTCTCGATCCGCAGGCCGAGGCCGTCCACGCGGGCGAGCGCCCTCAGGTAGAAGGGCGTCGCCGCCATCATGGCGAATGCGATGCCGAGCGCGGAGATGCTGGTGCCGGCGCCGACGAACGCGGCCAGCCCGCTGCCGCCGTGGACCATCGCCGCATCCACGAGCGGCGCCCGCGAGCCGGCGAGGTCCGGCAACGCGGCCGCGCAGGCCGCCTGAAGCACGATGTAGAGCAGCGCGGCGACGACCAGCGATCCGATCGTGGCCAGCGGGACGGATACGGAGGGGCGCTGCGCCTGTCCCGCCATCACCGGCACGATCTCGAACCCCTGGAAGGCGAAGGTCGCGATGAGCGCCGCCGCGGCCAAAGAAGGTTCGATCGCGCGCGGCGAAACGACCGCGCTGGCCGCCGCGGGCACGCCCGGCGAGACGAGGAACGCGATGGCGAGCGCGAGGAGCGGCACGAGCTTCAGGGCCGTGAGCGCGGTCCACGTGCGCGCGGAGAGGCGGAGTCCGCGGGCGCAGAGGAGGGCCAGGATCGCGGCGAGGACGGTCGCCGCCACGCGCACCGCCATCGGTCCCTCGATGCCCACCACGGGTCCGGCCGCGGTCGTCAGCCCGACGATCACCGCCGCCGCACTGGCGATCGCGCTCACATAGGCGATCCACCCCACCACGAACGCGGCCACGCGGCCGAACGCATCGCGCGCGAATACGACCGGACCGCCATCCTCGTCGAATCGCCCGCCGAGCACGGCAAACGCGAGCGCCACCGGCATGAGCGCCAGGGCCGTGATCGCGAAGACGGCCGTGCCCGAGCCCGGCGCGCGCGCGGCCAGGTCGGCCGGCGCGAAGAAGATGCCCACGCCCACGATCCCGTTGACCCCGAGCGCGAGCAGGTGGACGGGTGCGACGGGCCGGCTACCAGGCGATGCCGTAGTCCCGCCGCCGCGCCGCTAGGAGACGGCTTCCGCCGCGGGCAACGGCTCGAGCGCGCCCATCGCCCGCGCGCTCACGTTCATCGAGCAGAACTTCGGCCCGCACATGGAGCAGAAGGCCGCGGTCTTGTAACCCTCGGCGGGGAGCGTCTCGTCGTGCATGGCGCGCGCGGTGTCGGGATCGAGGGACAGCCGGAACTGCTCGTTCCAGTCAAAGGCGAAGCGCGCCCGCGAAAGCGCATCGTCGCGGTCCCGCGAGCCCTTGCGCTTGCGGGCGACGTCGGCGGCATGCGCCGCGATCTTGTACGCGATCACGCCCTGCTTCACGTCTTCCTTGTTCGGCAGGCCGAGATGCTCCTTCGGCGTCACGTAGCACAGCATCGCCGCCCCCGCGTACCCGGCCATCGTGGCCCCGATGGCCGACGTGATGTGGTCGTAGCCGGGCGCGATGTCGGTGACCAGCGGGCCGAGGACGTAGAACGGCGCCTCGTCGCATTCCTGGATCTGGCGCTCGACGTTCATGGCGATCTGGTCGAAGGGCACGTGGCCCGGCCCCTCCACCATCACCTGCACGTCCTTCTCCCAGGCCTTGCGCGTGAGGTCTCCGAGGGTCTTCAGCTCGGCGAACTGCGCCGCGTCGGACGCATCCGCCAGGCAGCCGGGGCGCAGCCCGTCGCCGAGGGACAGCGTCACGTCGTACTTGCGCGCGATCTCGAGGATGCGGTCGAAGTGGACGTACAGCGGGTTCTGCTTCTTGTGGTGGACCATCCATTGCGCGTGCAGCGCTCCGCCGCGCGACACGATGCCGGTGATGCGGTGCTGGGTGAGCGGCAGGTGCTCGTACAGCACGCCGCAGTGCACCGTCATGTAGTCGACGCCCTGCTGCGCCTGGTGCTCGATCATCCCGATGAGGTCGTCCGCGGTCAGGTCTTCGACCCGCGTCACCGACTGCACGGCCTGGTAGATGGGCACGGTGCCGATGGGCACCGGCGACTCGGCGAGGATCGCGGTGCGGATCTCGTCGATGCCTCCGCCCGTCGAGAGGTCCATCACCGTGTCCGCGCCGTAATGCACGGCGAAGTGCAGCTTCTCCAGCTCTTCCGCGACGGCGGAATGCACCGAGGAGTTGCCGATGTTCGCGTTGATCTTGCAGATCGCGTTGATCCCGATGCCCATCGGGTCGAGCGAAGCGTGGTGGTTGTTGGCCGGGATCACCATCCGGCCGCGCGCGACCTCGTCCCGGATGAACTCCGGGGCGACGTCCTCGCGCTCGGCGACCCGCCGCATCTCCGGCGTGACGGTGCCCCGCCGGGCGTGGAACATCTGGGTGGCGGTCTCCCCCGTGAACGGCGTGCGCTCCTGCGTCATGTGGCTGTTCTCCTCGGCGGGGGTCGCTTCCCTCCGCTGGTACGGCGCCTCCACGGCCTGGCGCCCCAGATCAGGTTCAAGGAGTCGGCGCCGCGCGCGCCCTCTCAACCCCCGCGTGGGGCCCCCCCAGCGAAACGTCAGACGTCACCCGATGATACGCTCGCCGCCGTCGCATGTCGCCCCTTGAAACCGCCACCGCGGCGCACCTTGCGGGCACCGTCGTGCTCGCTCTCTTCTTCGTGCTCCTCGAGCGGCACGACCCGCGGCCGTATCTGCGCGACTGGATGGCGGCCTGGATCGTCCAGGGGGTGGCGCTCGCCGCGTTGCTGGTCACCAGCCGGCGGGACTGGCAGCTCGGCCTTGCGCTGTACTTGTTCCTCGAGACCGCGCACGGGGCGCTTCTCTGGCTGGCCGCGATCGGCTATTCGCGCGGGTCGGTGGCGCGCCGCGGACGGCTGTACGCGATGGCCGCCATCGCGGTATGGGCGGCGGCGGCTCCCCTGGTCCTGGAGACGCAGACCCTTCACACCGCGCAGTTCGCCGTGCTCGCCATCGCCTCGTTCGCGGCCGCGTTCGTCCTCTGGCCGCGGCGCGACCCGAACGCGATGGGCGTGCGCCTCACCACGTGGCTGCTGGTGTTGCTCGGCGTCATCTACCTCGTGGACGCCGTCGTCGGAGCGTGGGCAATCGGACCCGGCGGCGACCCGCATCCCTACATGGAGATCGCGCCCTTCAACGTGCTCCTCCTCCAGACGCTGATGGCGTTCGGGATGGTGCTCGCGGTCATGGAGGAAGGGCAGCGGGCCCTCCATTCCGCGAACGACCAGCTGGTGGCGGCGGAGCACCGGCTGAAGACCCTCGCCGAGACCGACCCGCTCACCGGCTGTTTCAATCGCCGGGTGTTCCGCGAGCTGGTGGACGAGCTGCGCCGCGGGCATGGCTCCCATCACGGCACGGTGGTCATGCTCGACATGGACGGCCTGAAGACGATCAACGACCGCGAGGGACACGCCGCGGGCGACGCCGCCATCCGTGTCCTCGCGGACGTCATCCGGTCGATGACCCGCAACACGGATCTCGCCGTGCGCTGGGGGGGCGACGAGTTCCTCGTCGTCCTGCCCGGGCTGTCGGAAGCGGAAGGGACCGCGAGGCGCGACCAGATCACGCGTGGCGTCGCGGAGGGCGGTCTCTCCGCCAGCACGGGGGTCGCCGCCTACGGAGATGCGGTCGACATCATGACCGCCGTCGAGGCCGCGGATGCCGCGATGTACGCTGAGAAGGCCACTCGGCGCGTTCCGGCAAGGTGATTCCGCCGGCTAGGTGATGGCCAGCATGCGATCGAGCGCGATCTTCGCCTCGCTCGCCACGGGCTCCGGAACGGCCACGACGTTCACCAGCCGCCCCTCGGCGAGAAACTCGAGCGCCCACAGGACGTGCGGGGGGTCGATCCGGAACATCGTGCTGCACACGCAGAAGCAGTCGTCGAGGCTGACGACCTCGCGCTCCGGCGCCACCTCGCGGGCGAGGCGGTTGACCATGTTGAGCTCGGTGCCCACCGCCCACTTCGTTCCCACCGGGCTCTCTCGCACGATCTTCAGGATGCCTTCCGTGGACCCGATGGCGTCCGCTTTCTGCGCGACCTCGAACCGGCATTCGGGATGGACGATCACCTTCACGCCGGGGATCTGCGCGCGCCGCACGTCCACCATCTCCGGGGTGAAGCGGTTGTGCACCGAGCAGTGACCCTTCCACAGCAGCACGCGCGCGTTCCGCATCTGGTCGTCGGACAGGCCGCCGCGGCTCTCGTAGGGATCCCACACCGACATGCGGTCGAGGGGGATGCCCATGGCGAACGCCGTGTTGCGTCCGAGGTGCTGGTCCGGGAAGAAGAGCACGCGCGACTTCCGGGCGTAGGCCCAGTCCATCACCGCGCGGGCGTTCGACGAGGTGCAGACGGCGCCGCCGTGCCGGCCGACAAAGGCCTTGAGCGCCGCCGTCGAGTTCATGTAGGTGATGGGGATGACGTCGTCGCCGAGCACGGACGTGACGTCCTCCCACGCCTGCTCGACCTGGTCGATGTCGGCCATGTCCGCCATCGTGCAGCCCGCGTTCATGTCGGGGAGGATCACCTTCTGGTGCGGCGCGGAGAGGATGTCCGCCGACTCCGCCATGAAATGCACGCCGGCGAACAGGATGAACTCTGCGTCCGGCCGGGTGGCCGCGAGCTGCGCGAGCTTGAAGGAGTCGCCGGTGAAGTCGGCGTGGCGGATGACCTCGTCGCGCTGGTAGTGATGGCCGAGGATGATCAGGCGGCGCCCGAGGGTCCGGCGGGCATCGAGGATCCGCTCCTGCACTTCCTCCGGCGAAGCGCTCGTGATGGGCAGCGGCAGCGCGGCCTGGGCCATAACTCACTATAATCCGAGGTCGGTGGCGTGACCGCATGGGCAAGCTGTGGGAGATCCCGGAAGGGCTCGAAGTCCGGCCTGACGGCTCGTGGCGGGTCGGCGACCTCCACGTCATCCATCCTCCGACCCTCCGCTACCTGAAGTCCCATCTCGTCATCGAGGACGAGCGCCGTGCGTTCGTGGTCGACGGCACCCAGCGGGTGCCCGTCGAGCTGCACGGGCCGCCGTTCGAGGTCTTGAGCCTCGTGATCGACGGAACGGACGCGTCGGCCAGGGCAGTCCTCGACGACGGCTCGGAGGAAATCGTGCGCGAGAACTCGCTGGGGATGGACCCGGTCACCGGACGCTTCCACTGCCTCGTCCGCGAAGGCCGCGCGCAGGCCGTCCTGTCCCGGCCCGCGCACCAGACGCTGCTCGCCCACGCCGGGCAGGAGGGCGGGCGATTCTTTCTGCAGGCCGGATCACGACGCCTCGCCGTCCGCGCCTAGGAGCTTCCTCCCGTGTACATCGGCGCGCACGTTCCCATCACCGGCGGGCTTTGCAACGCGCCCGGCAACGGGGTTGCGATCGGCGCCGAGGCCATCCAGGTCTTCACGCGCAACCAGATGCAGTGGCGGTGCCGCCCGCTGGCGGAGGACGAATGCGGGGCGTTCCGCGAAGCGCTCGTGAAGAGCGGGATCCGCGTCGCGCTCTCGCACGGCTCGTACCTCGTCAACCTCGCGAGCCCGGTCGAGGATTTCCTGACCAGGAGCCGGGAGACGTTCCTCGCCGAGATGGGCCGCTGCCATCTCCTCGGCATTCCCTATCTCGTGTTCCATCCCGGCGCACACATGGGGCGCGGCGAGACGGCGGGACTGGCGGCGCTCGCGGAAAGCCTCGACTGGCTGCTGGAGCGGACGGAAGGGCTGGATGTGATGCCGCTTCTCGAGGTCACCGCGGGCCAGGGCTCGTCGCTCGGCCACCGCTTCGAGCATCTCGCCGAAGTCTTCGACCGCGTGCGCGCGCCCGAACGCCTCGGCGTCTGCCTCGACACCTGCCACATGTACGCGGCCGGGCACGACATCGGGACGCGGGAAGGATACGAGCGCACGATGAAGGCCTTCCAGCGCATCGTCGGGCTGCGCAAGCTGAAAGCCGTGCACCTGAACGACTCGAAGAAGGGGCTCGGCTCGCGCGTCGATCGCCATGCACGCGCTGGCGAAGGAGTCCTCGGACTGGAGGCCTTCCGCCGCATCGTCAACGATCGGCGCTTCCGTGGGATCCCGCTGGTGGTGGAGACCCCGGGCCCGCTCGCGGAATGGAAGAAGGAGATCGGACGCATCCGCGACCTCGTGGCAACCCCGCCCACTCGCAAGCGCGCGACGCCACGGAAATGACCCCCGCCGCACGCGCGGCACGCGCGCGGGCGCTCGCCCTGGAAGCGGGCTTCGACCTCGCCGGCGTCACCTCCGCGGCGCCTCCGCCGGAGCTCGCCTTCTTCGCGGAATGGATCACCCGCGGCCATGCCGGCGAGATGGCGTACCTCACCGGGCAGAGCGAGAAGCGCTCCGATCTCCGGGTCGCATTTCCCTGGGCGCGCAGCGTGTTGAGCGTCGGCCTGCAGTACGACACCGGGGCGCCCTACTCGACCGAGACCGCGGCCGACCGCGGGTGGATCGCGCGTTACGCGTGGGGCGACGATTACCACGACGTGATGAAGGCGATGCTCGAGCGCCTGCGCACGGCCCTGGCCGCGGAGATGGGCCCGATGGATTCGCGGGTCTACGTCGACACCGGCCCGGTCGTGGAGCGCGCCTATGCGGCGGCGGCGGGGCTCGGGGCGTGGGGCAAGAACACGTGCCTCCTGCATCCGGAGCATGGCTCGTGGTTCTTCCTCGGCGAGGTCATCACCGATCTCGACATGGCGCCCGACGCGCCGCGCCCGGACATGTGCGGGACCTGCACCGCCTGCCTCGATGCGTGCCCGACGGGGGCGCTACCCGCGCCCTACGTCCTCGACGCAACGCGCTGCATCAGCTACCTGACCATCGAGATCAAGGGCGCGATCCCGGAAGACCGGCGCGAAGGCATGGGCCGCCACGTCTTCGGGTGCGACATCTGCCAGGACGTGTGCCCGTGGAATCGCCGGCGCCGCCATACCGGGGGCGACGCCTTCAATGCCCGGGAAGGGCTCGTGGCGCCCGAGCTGCTTGACCTGGCCTCGGCCACGCTCGACGAGGATGCTTTCCGCGCGCGGTTCCGCGGCAGCCCGGTGAAGCGCGCGAAACGCCGCGGGATGCTCCGCAACGTCGCCGTCGCCATCGGGAACTCCGGCGACCGCGCGGCGCGCCCGATGCTCGAGCGGCTCGCCGCCGACGACGATCCGATCGTGCGCGAGCACGCGGCGTGGGCTCTCTCGCGCATGGCCTGAAAAACAACACGGCCGGGGCGCGAAGCCCCGGCCGTCATGAATGTGCGATGAATGAATGCGCGATCAGTCGAGGCGGATGGTGTTCGTCGTGCGGACCGTCCACCGCGACCCGGCCGGCATCTCGATGGCGTCGCCGCGCGTCACGAGCACCGCGCCCGCGCCCGTCGCCGCGCCGACCGCCGCGCCCTTCTTCGCGCCCTTGTCCATGATCTTGCCGATGATCGCGCCCGCTGCCGTGCTGCCGGCGATGACGGCGGCGTCGCGCTTCGTGCTCGCGGGCCCGTCCACGGTGATCGACGTCGCCGACAGCGGGTGCTCGCGTCCACGAACGACGATGCGGTCGAAGTCCACCGTCAGGTGCGAGCGGCCCTTCATGCGTCCGGCCGACTCGGCGCGGACCACGCGGCCGCGCAGCACCGTGCCTCCGGGGAGGACGACGCGGCCGTCCTGGGCCGTCGCGCGCTCCACGCGGGCGACGACACGCTCACCGTCCTGGCTGGTCTCGGACGACAGTCCCGTCTCCAGCACCACGCGCATCTCGGTGCCGCCGGGGATCACGAGCGTCTCACGCCGCGGACCGGGGTCACCGGTGCCCGCGAGCGGCTCCATGGTGTCGATGGGCTCGACGGCGCCGCCGATGCGCTCGACGGGCTCGGACCCGGCCGGACGGCGGGCCGAGGCGGTGCGCGTGGATGAACGCGGCGCGCGGGTCGTGCGGCTTGCCGTGGTCGCCGGACGACGCGCGGTCGAAGCGCTCGTCGCGGAGCGGCGCGCGGGCGCAGCCGGGGCCTGCTCGACGTATTCGGGAGCGCTGCGCTCGACGTAGGCCGAACCGGGAGCGGTGCCTTCGGGGGCCAGCGTCAGCCCCGCGGGATCCGCGGGCGCGCCGGTCGACGACGGCGCCTGCTGCTCGAGGGCGGCCACGCGCTGCTCGAGCGTCTGCTGCGTGTTGGCGTCAGCCGCCTTCTTTTCCGGGGTCTGCTGGCAGGCAGCCAGCGCGGTCCCGATCACGACGACGACTGCAGCCTTCATTCCGTTCATTGGTTTAGCCCCCTGTTCCGTTCCGGCCCCTGCTATTGCAACGAGTGTGCCGCTGCCTCCCAGCGGCACACAGCCCCATAAGCCGTTTGCTTATAACGACTTGGTCGAGAGCCTTAACCGCTGGTCAGGGTGCGTAGCGGACGGAACTGTCCTCTCTACGGGACGCTGCTTCGGCGATGAGCCGGTTGTTGGCCCCCAGCACCTGGTACTCGCGGTAGAGGGCAACCACGGACACCGCGAGGGTGATCCAGGCCGAGATCGAATGGACGACCTGGGGAACGGCCCGGGTGTGGGCGGCCGCTCCGAGGACGAAGTTCACCATCACCAGGAGGATGGCGAGCGTCATGGCCGGAAATACCTGCGACTTCATGGCGATCGTCCGCCGGCGGAAGGTATCCCCCCACCCCGCCGCCTTCTCCATGTCCTTCAGCTCCACGCCGGTGGCGATCAGGAAGAACATGATGAAGGAGTGGGCCATCACGAGCAGGAACGTGCTGCCGAGGGCGAGCACGAAGTGATGGCGCAGGGCATGCGAGCCCGGGATCAGGTACCCGAGCAGCAGCGAGGCCGCGAAGCAGGCCGTGCCCACCGCCGCGAGCGTCAGTAGAGCGATTCCCACGCTAAGGCCTCTCCGAGGCCTGGCGGATCATTCAACCGGGCCTCCGCGGCGGCGCGGTGTCGTCCGGCGAGAAGAGCGGCTCCCCGATGCCGAGCGTGGCCGAGAACGCCTCGAGGTCGGTCCTCAGGAACCCCTCGCCCGCCTTTGCGATGAGGCCGTCCTCGCCGACGAGCAGCAGCGTCGGCGCGGCGCGCAGCTTCAGCTCCGAAGACAGCGGATAGGGATCGGACTCCAGCACTATCGGCATCGTGAGGCCGAGGTCCTTCATCAGCGCGCGCGCCGCCGCGGGATCGTCCTGGAGCACGGCCACGACCGACGCGCCCGCCCGCTTCCGGTGGTAGAGGCGATCGACGAACGGCAGCGTCAGCCGCGACGTCGCGCAATCGCGATGGCCGATGAAGAAGAGCGCCGGTCCCTCGCTCCACGACATGCTGAGCGCGCGCTGGACCCCGTCGAGATCGGGCAGCGAGTGCGTGGGGAACGGATTTGGCGGCGACCAGCGGAAGGCCATCAGGCGGCCACGAAATCGACGCGCACGCGGTCGGGGATGATGCCGGCGTCGTGGCCGCGGTCGAGCAGCTCCTGGATCGCGCGCCGGCCCCGCGGGCCGCAGTCGACCGTCATGTCGTTCACCCACATGCCGACGAAGCGGTCCGCGATCTTCGGATCCATGCCGCGCGCGAAGCTCATCGCGTACGCCAGCGCCTCCTTGCGGTGGGCAAGCGAGTACTGGACAGTCTCGCGCACGAGGGCGGTGAGGCGCGCGATCAGGTCGGGGCCGAGGTCGCGGCGCACGGCGTTGCCGCCCAGCGGAAGCGGGAGCCCCGTCTCCTTCTTCCACCACGCGCCGAGATCGAGGATCCGGTGCAGCCCCTGCCCGCCGTAGGTCAACTGCCCCTCGTGGATGATCAGCCCCACGTCGGCGCGGCCGGCCTGCACCTCGTCGAGGATGGTATCGAAGGGACGGACGACGGTTTTCACTTCGGGGCAGAACAGATTCAGGGCCAGGAACGCGGTGGTGAGCGTTCCCGGTACCGCGACGATCCGGGTCCCCAGGGACGCGGGGTCGAGCGCCTCGCGGGCGACGAGCAGCGGCCCGTACCCATCGCCGATGCTCCCGCCGCACGGCATCAGCGCGTACTTGTCGGCGACATAGGGATAGGCATGGATCGAGATCGCCGTTATCTCGTGCCGCCCTTCCCGCGCTTCGCGGTTCAAGGTCTCGATGTCCTTGAGGACGTGAGCGATCTCGAGGCCTTCAGCCGCGACATGGCCGCTGGCCAGGCCGTAGAACATGAAGGCGTCGTCGCTGTCGGGGCTGTGCGCGAGCGACAGCGTCCTCAAGATGGCGCGCTCAGCAAGGCCCCGGCGGCGGAGAGGCGCCGAAGGCGCCCTGCCAGCTCGGGCGCCCAGGTCGCCAGCGGCCTCGTCGCATCGGCGACGACGCGCTTTCCGCTGCCCCCCATGGCATCGAGCGCGTCGAGGACGGCGGGCGACGGGGCCGGCCCCTCCGTGTGCACGACGACGAGGTCGGCCCTGGCCACGAGCGACGCGGAGGTGGGCTTCCAGCGCTCGGGAGGCATCGCGCGGTGGGCGACGAAAACCGCCAGGTCGGCGCGGGCCAGCCGCTGCTCGACCACGGTCGAGCCTTCCAGGATCGCCAGTGGCGCGCGGCGGAGCATCCGTGTCACGGCCGCCCAGGCCTCCGGCGCGGCGGCCGCGCGCGCGATCGCCCATACGACCTCGGTCGCCCCGGCGCGGCCGAGCCGTCCGGTATCGGTCCCCGCCTCCGCGAGGACCGCGGGGTCGCGCACGATCCGGAACGGGACGTCGATGTCGCAGACGACGCACACGGAGCCGCGCGGGCAGCGCTCGAACACGTCCTCGGTGGTCGTGAACTTGATCGCCGCCGCCGATCCCGCGGGCAGGGACCGAAGCAGCGATTCCGCTACCGCCGTCTTGCCCGCGCGACTGCAGGCGCCGGATACCGACACGATGCGCATCCGGCCATCTTAATTCAAAGGGCGGGGCCGGCCCGTCGCGCGGCCAGGGGGCTTTTCGCGCTACACTCCCGCCGTGCCCGTCATCCTCCGGGGCGCCCTCGTCGCGGCCCTCGCCTTCGCTACCGTCGCGTGCGCGTCCACGGGGCGTACTCCCACCGCGACCGTTCGTAGTGTCGACCTCGCCCCCGCGCGTGCGGCCGTCGAGGAAGCGCGCAAAGCGGGCGCGCCCGAGCATGCGGCGGACAACTACAAGCGCGCGCAGGACGACCTCCGGCAGGCCGAAGCGCTAGTGACGAGGAAGACCCGCTCGACCGAGGCACAGCGGCTGGCCGACCTCGCCACCGCCGAAGGACGATCGGCCGCGGAGATCGCCCGCCTCGTCGCGGAGATGAAGCGCGGAGGCTTGACGCCCGGTGCGTCTCCCGACCGCGGCCTCGCCGCCCGGCTTCGCAAGGCTGAAGAAGACCAGCGGCGGCTCGAAGACCGCATCGAGCTGCTGCAGCGCGACCTCGACGTCACGGAGACGGAGCTGATCCGCTCCAAGGCGCGCTTGAAGGGCAACGAGACCAAGGCCGAGGCTTCTGCCGCCGTCGCGGAGGCGCAGATCCTGGCCGGCCGGCTCGCGGAGGACAAGTCCCGGGCCGCCACGTTGGCCCGGACGCGCGAGTCGCTGCAGAAGGCCGAGGAGCAGCTCGGCCTCGGGAACTACGGCGCCGCGATCTTCTTCGCGCTCAAGGCGCAGGACACCGCCACCCGCTCGACCCAGGAAACCCCGCGCTGATCCCCGGCGCGCGCGCCACGGCCTGATCGCGTGGCCGGGCTCGCCCGTGCCGCCGCCCTCTTCGTCCTCCTGACCGTCGTCCTCACCTGGCCGCTCGTGGGCCGGCTGCGGATGATGGACGCCGGCGACTCCGCCTTCTTCGCGTGGGCCATCGCCTGGGAGCTGCACGCCGTCGCCACCGATCCCGCGCGGCTCCCCCACGGGAACTTCTTCCACCCCCTTCGGTACACGCTGGGCATGGACGAGCCGGTGCTCGGCACGACGCTGCTGGTGGCGCCGCTGGCGCTGTTCACCACCGATGCCGTCCTCCTGTTCAACGTCGCGCGGCTGCTGACGTTCGTCGTCTCCGGCATCACCGCCTACGCGTGCGCGCGGGGCCTGGGCGGCGCGGAGGGACCCGCGCTCGTCGCCGGCGCCGCCTTTGCGTTCTCGCCCATCCGCACCGACCAGCTCGCCCACCTGAGCACACTGGGGACGCAGTGGCTGCCGCTGGTGGTGCTGTTCACCTTCCGCTTCTTCCGCGACGGCCGCGCGCGGGACGCGCTCCTCGCCGCGCTGTCCTTCGTCCTCTCCGCCTTTGCCTGCGGGTACCACGGCGTGATCGGCCTGCTCGTCCTGCCCCTGGCCGCGGTGCCCGTCGCCTGGGGGCGCTGGCGCCGGATGCCCGTCGCCGCGCTCGCCGCCATCGCGGCGGCGGCCGGGCTGGCGCCTCTCTACCTCCTCCACCGCGCCGCCCTCGATCCGCTCGCATACGTCCGCGGCGCCGAGGAGACCGCGCAGTTCTCCGCGCCCCTCGAGGCCTTCCTGGCGACGCACTCCTGGAATCGCGTCTGGGGCGAGGCCACGGCGCCCTTCCGCACCTCGCACTCGAACAACCTCTTCCCAGGCCTCGTCCTCCCCGGACTCGCCCTGGCCGGCGCCGTCGGCCTCTGGCGGGAGCGACGGCGCCCCACCCGTGAGGCGGTCGGCCTGGGGATCCTCGCCCTGGCCGCGGCGGCCGTCGCGATGGGCCCCGAGATCACCGCCTTCGGCACCCCGCTTCTGCCCGGGCCCTTCGCGCTGGCCCGCGAGATCGCGGTGTTCCGCATGATCCGGGTCCCGAGCCGGTCGGGGGCCTTCCTGGCCCTGGCCCTGGCCCTGCTCGCCGCAAAGGCGCTCCATCGCTGGCGCGATCGGCCGGGCTGGATCGCGGCCGCGGGAGCGGCCGCGATCCTCGAGACCGTGATCGCTCCCATTCCGATGCCCGCGTGGGCGCAGGCGGTCGACTCTTCGAAGCCCGCGCCCGCCGTGTACGCGTGGCTGGCCGCCCAGCCCGGCGATGCGCCGGTGGTGGAGCTGCCGATGCTCGACTTCGCCGGCCTCGGCGAGCGGCCGGCGTTCCACGAGAGCATCTACATGCTGCGCTCGACCGGCCATTGGAAGCCGCTGCTCAATGGCTACGCCGGCATCGAGCCCGCGCCGTACCGCCAGCTGCGCGAGTTCGCGCGCTCCTTCCCCTCCCCCGAGTCGCTCGACGCCTTTCGCGCCCGCGGAGCCCGCTACGTGATCGTGCACCGTGGCGGCCAGGGCCCGAACAAGCTCGCGCGCCTCGAGCGCGACCTCCCCGCTTTTCTCGATGGGCCCGCGCCCCGCCTGCGTCGCGTCGCCGAGTTCGAAGGCGATCTCCTGCTGGAGCTCCTCTACTGAGCGGCCGCGCGGGACGCCTCGCCGCTCGCTGATCAGGGCGTCCGGAGGGCGCGTGTTATGCTCGCAGAGGATCAGGTGGGGTGCCCCAACATCAGCTCGTGGAGCCGGCGGATCTACTCTATCGGCGCCGTGCTGACGTTAACCGCCGCGGCCGCGCACGCGCAGACTCCCTCTTCCACGCCGCCGCCGCGCCTGCCCCCCGAGCAGGAAGCCGTCCTTCGAGGGCGCGCCAGCGTCGATGTCGGCTCCGGCGCGCGCGCCTATGGCATGGGTGGCGCGTTCCTCGCCCGGGCCGACGACGCCACCGCCGCCTCCTGGAATCCTGCCGGCCTCAGCTACCTGAGGCGCCCGGAGCTCTCGCTGGTCGGCGCGCGGACGTCCTTCTCCGCGGAAGAGATCCGGCCGTCCACCGGTTTCGTCACCACCGAATCCGGGAGCGGGCGCGTCGCGGATTTCGTGGCTGCCACCTATCCCGTCACGCTCGGTCCGCGATCGGGATCGGTCCAGCTCAGCTATCAGCGGGTGATCACGTTCACGGACGACCGCACCGAGGAAAATCCCGACGTCATCCGCACCGCGGCATCGGAAGGAGGGTTCGACGTCGTCGCCCTTGGCACCGGCTTCCGCGTGTCCAACTCGTTGCGTGTCGGCGGCACCCTCAACCGGTGGATGAACGGTTACACGCAGACGTTCATCCGCGAGCCACGCGTGGGCCGTACCCGCGGCCGCGTGGACCAGGTATCCGACTACGAGATATCGGGGTGGAACGCGAACGTCGGACTGATCTGGGAGCCCTTCGAAAGCTTGAATGTCGGCCTCGTGGGCAAGACGCCCTTTACCGCCGACGTGAGCCTGCGCCGCGAGCGCACCGACTTCAGCCCCAGCAACAGGTCTTTCACGCGCAACAACTCGGCGAGCGAAGCGGTGCGGCTCGACCTCCCCGGCGCCATCGGCGTGGGCGCGTCGTGGCGTCCGGTCGGCCCGCTCACCGTCTCCGCGGACTACACGCGGACGCGATGGTCGCGGGCGCGCATCCGCAATTTCTTCACCCTGGCCCCGACGCCGGAAGGCGAGGACCCGGTGGCGCCGGAGGAGACCGGGGACTTCTACGAGAGCCTGTCGTATCCGACGTTCACCACCGACACCGACGCCGCGGACACCGTGCAGATCCGCGCCGGAGTGGAATACGTCCTCATCCACGATCGCGTGCGCTGGCCGGTGCGCGCCGGCTTCTTCCGTAACCGCCAGTCGTTCCCCGCGTCCGACGCCGACTCGCCGTGGTTCAACGGCGCCACCCTCGGTGTCGGCATGGGCGTCGGCCCGCTCATGCTCGACGTGGCTTTCGTATACGAGACCGGCGACTACGTGGACGCGAGCGTGTTCCAGCAGTCGATCGACGCGCGGCGTGTGTTGTTCTCGCTGATCTACCGCCACCTCGGGCGGTAGCGGAGACGGCGTCTAGCCCGCGCTCTTCGTGACGCTGCGTGCGCCCGCGACGTTCACCCGGTCGCGGCCCCCGGCCTTGGCGGAGTAGAGAGCGGCATCGGCGGCGTCCACGAGGGCCCGCGGCAGTTCGCCGTCTTCGGGGTACGAGGCGACACCCACGGAAACGGTGAGCCGGTCGCCGGAGGGGGCCGGCCGCTGGGCGTTGTCTCGCACCGCGACGCGCAGCTTTTCGGCCAGCTCGGCCGCCTGCCCCTTGGCGCACGACGGCATGAGCACCGCGAGCTCCTCGCCGCCGTAACGGAAGGCCATGTCCGACGCGCGCAGGCCCTTCATCACCTGCGCCGCGACACGCCGCAGCGCGGCATCGCCTTCCTGGTGGCCCCACCGGTCGTTGAACGCCTTGAAATGATCGATGTCGATGAACAGCAGGCTCAAGGGGCGGCCCTGCTGCTCGCACTTCCGCACGTCCCTCTCGAGCATGTCCTGGAAGTGGCGGTGGTTGTACAGGCTGGTCAGCCCGTCGGTGATGGCGAGCGTCTCGAGGGCGCGGTTCGCCGCCTTCAGCCCTTCGTTGGTGCGCGCGAGCTCGTCGTGCGCCGCTTCGAGGCGCTCGCGCCCTTCGCGGATCTTGTTGGCCATGTCGTTGAAGGCGAGAGTGAGGTCCGCGATCTCGTCACGGCCGCTCACGGGCAGGTACACGTCGAGATCGCCGCCGGCCACGCGCTTCGCGCCCTGCGACAGCAGCGAGATCGGACGCAGGATCCCGCGGCTCGCGAGATAGCTGATGGCTACGATCAGGAGGATGGCGCCGAGCCCGGAGGCGATGATCCTCTCCTGCGACCGGCGCAGCGCGCCGTAGGCGACGGCGGAGTCCACGGTCGCGGCGAGGAAGCCGGCCGGCGGCGGCTCGAGCGCGCGCAGCGCGATCACGGTGCTCGTCCCGTCGATGGTCCGGGTCTCGAAGTGAGGCCTGGCGGCGGCTTCCGTGACGCTCACCGGGAACGGCGCGCCCGGGTTCGCGACGATCTTTCCCGCGCGCGCCATGACGCCGCCGTTTCCGTCCAGCAGCCATGCCGCCGGCGTGACGGGGGTCGCGTTCTCGGCGAGAACCGCCTCGAGCTCGCGGAGATCGAGGCGCATGACGAAGTAGCCGATGACCCTGCCCCGGCCCTCGAGGCCGGGCGCGATGGGCTGAAGGATGACCATCGTCGGCCGCTCCAGCGTCGTCGAGGCCTTCACCGGACTGATGATCGTGGCCGTGCTCGTAGCCGTTGCCGGCAGGAGCGCCAGCGCCCAGTCCTCGAGGCGCTCGTCGCGGGTCGCCGCGACGACCTTGCCCTGCGGGTCCACGATGAACAGCGATTCGTAGACGCGATAGTGCGCGAGCAGCGACTCGAGGTACTCGACGAGGTCCGCCTGCGCCCGCGGCGAGGCGGCCGGACCGGAAAGGGCCTGAAGCCCCTCGTAGACGACGAAGGAGGCGGACCACCGCGCCGCTTCCTTCAAGCGGTCGCCCATCCAGAGATTGAGGGCGGCGGCGCGCCGCAGGAGGTGGCTGTCGAGGGTCTCCGACGCCTTTTCGCCCAGGGTCTTCTGGTTGAGGCGCATGAGATAGGCGCCGATCCCGAGCACGGGCACCAGCGCGCAGAGCAGGATGACCGCCAGCAGCTTCGCCTGCAGGCTGACCCGGAACGATCGGACGATCGGAATTTCGGTCAACTGCCCTCTCTCCAGGAAAGGTGGAGGAGCCCTGAACCCGCGGATGATACCCGGATTTGCCGGGAGAGTAGAATGCCCGCCGTGAGCGACGCCGCCATCCGACTGACCGGCGTGCGCAAAGCCTACTCGGGCCATGTCGCCGTCGAGGGCCTCTCCCTGGACATCCCCCGCGGCGGGGCGTTCGGCCTGCTGGGCCCCAATGGAGCGGGGAAGACGACGACCCTCCGCATGGTGATGAACATTCTCCGGCCGGACCGGGGCTCGATCGAGATCCTGGGATCGCCGGCCGGCCAGGCGACCCGCGACCGGGTCGGATACATGCCCGAGGAGCGCGGCCTCTACCCGCGGATGGCCCTCGAGGAGCAGCTCTTGTTCTTCGCCGCCCTGAAGGGCGTCCCCCGATCGGAGGCCGCTCGCCGGCTGCCCCCCTGGCTCGAGCGCATGGGGCTCACGGCCTGGCGCCACCGCCGTTTGAACGAGCTCAGCAAGGGGATGCAGCAGAAGGCGCAGCTCATCGCGACCGTCCTGCACGATCCGGAGGTGCTGATCCTGGACGAGCCGCTCTCCGGCCTCGACCCGGTCGGGGTCAACCTCGTCCGCGACGTCTTCGTCGACCTGCGGCGGCAGGGGAAGACGCTGGTACTGTCGAGCCACCAGATGGAGACCGTCGAGCGGCTCTGCGATTCGATCGCGCTCATCAACCGCGGAAAGCTCGTCCTGGAGGGAACGGTCGCCGACGTGAAGAGCCGCCACGGCAAGAACACCATCGTGCTGGCCTACGACGGCGACGGCGCGTTTCTCGCCTCGCTTCCCGGCGTGCTGAAGGTCAGCGACTTCGGCCGGTACGTCGAGGTGAAGATGGCCGACGGCGCCGACACGCAGGAGATCTTGAAGGCGGCCTCGGCGCGGCTGCGGGTGACCCGCTTCGAGGTGGTCGAGCCGAGCCTCCACGACATCTTCGTGGAGAGGGTGACCGCGGAGGAAGCGGCGTGAACCGTCTCGTGCCCGTCGTCCGGCGCGAGTATCTCGAGCGCATCCGGTCGAAGCTCTTCCTGATCAGCACGCTCGTCGGCCCCCTGCTCGTCATCGGGCTGACGCTCGTGCCGGGGCTGCTAATGCAGAAGCAGCGCGGCAAGCCGCTGCGCGTGGCCATCCTCGACGAGAGCGGGGTTCTGGGCCAGGCCGCCGAGCAGAGCCTCGCGCGGCGCCGCGCGGCCGGTGAGCAGCGGTTCGAGATCGCGCCCGCGGGAGACGCGGCCGCTCCGGAAACGCGCCAGCGCTTGAACGACGACGTGGTCAGCGGACGCCTGGACGCCCTCGTGGTCCTTCCCGCGGACGTGGCGGAGACGTCACGCGCGGAGTACTACGCGCAGAACGTCAGCAACGTCATGGACATCTCCATGGTCGACCAGGCCGTCGAAGAGGCGCTGGTGGGATTTCGCCTGACCAGGGCGGGGCTGGCCGGCGACAAGGTGGCGGCGCTCACGCGCAAGCTGGATTTGAAGACGGTCCGCCTGACCGCGAGCGGGGCCCGCGAGGATCGCGGCGGCACGGTGGCCCTGGCCATGCTGCTGCTGATGATGCTCTACGCGACCGTTGCCATGTGGGGCGCCGCGATCATGAACGCCGTCATCGAGGAAAAGACCAATCGCGTCGTCGAGGTGATCGTCTCCTCGGTCCCGCCGTCGACGCTTTTCTGGGGCAAGCTCCTCGGCGTCGGCGCCGCCGGGCTCACGCAGTTCCTCTTCTGGGCCGCGTGCATGGGTGTCGTCGGGGCCTACAGCGCCGGAATGGCGGGCAGCCTGATGCCCGAGGTGTCCCCGCTGCTGCTCGTCGCCTTTGTGACTTACTTCCTGCTCGGCTACTTCCTCTATGCGGCGATGTACGCGGCGGTCGGGTCGGCCGTGAACAACCAGCAGGAAGCGCAGAGCCTCGCCTTTCCGCTGATGATGCCGCTCGTGATGGGGGTGATGTTCTCGCTGACCGTGATGGGCAGCCCGGACAGCCGCCTGTCGGTGGTGCTCTCGCTGATCCCGTTCCTGACCCCGCTGCTGATGTTCCTGCGCATCAGCGTCCTCACCCCGCCGGCGTGGCAGATCGCGCTGTCGGTGGTCCTGATGCTCGTGTCGATCGCGCTTCTCACCTGGCTCGGCGGCCGGATCTACCGGGTGGGCATCCTCATGTACGGCAAGCGCCCGACCTTCCCCGAGATCCTCCGCTGGGCGCGAGAGGGGTAGCGAACCGATCACTCGGGGCTTGTTTCCCGTGGGGCACGGGCGCGGCCCGCCAGTGGCTTATCGCGCCAGTCACCGGTCCGCCGTTCCGGAACGGCGCGAATTCCCGCGAAGCAGCATAGATTTCGGCGCGCTCGCGGACGACGGGAGGCTCGAATCGCCCGAACACCAGCTCGCTCTCGTACACGGCGCGACCGAAGGCCATGACGGGCAGCAGAGTGGTCGTGGCGAGTCCGTCGGACCACCGAAATAAACTTCGCGATCGGCCTCCGATTCTCATTTGGAATGCACGACGAAGTCGTCGGCATAACGGACGACGATCACGTGCGCCCTGCACGCTGTGTCTGCGTGGCTTATCTTCGTCCGTTGTTGACCGTGGCTATCCATGAAAGCGATCAGGGGCGAACCCACGGAGATCGATCCCGGGATCGCGGCCCTGGGCCAGGCGCGCGGCGGCTTCGCCGATGAGCGGGCCGAGAAGGATCCCGTTGCGGTAGAGCCCCGTCGCGTGGACGAGACCGGGCACGGCGCCCTTGCCGACGATCGGCAGTCCATCCGGCGTTCCCGGACGCAACCCGGCCCAGCTCTCCGCGATGGGAGCTTCGGCGAGCCGCGGCGCGATCTCCAGCGCGATGGCGAGGATCGCGTGCAGCGCCCCCGCGGTCACGCTCTTGTCGAACCCCACGCGCTCGACCGTACTGCCGGCCAGAACGCGCCCGTCTCTCCGCGGCACCAGGTACCCGCGATGCGAGCAGACGACCCGTCGCACGAGTCCGGGCGGCATGTCGAAGGCGACGATGTGACCGCGTACCGGCTCTACCGGTGGCGGCTGCAGGTCGCCGAGCATCAGACCCGCCCACGCACCCGTCGCGTTCACCACGACGCGGGTCCCGAAGCGCTCTGCCCCGGCCTCGACCCCGGCCATGCCGCGGCCATCGACAATCAATCGTGACGCCGGGCGCCCGCTCAGCAGGACCGCGCCTCGGCTCACCGCCGATGCCGCGAGCGCGCGCACCAGGCGGACGTTGTCGACGCTGCGATCGTCGGCGAAGAACAGGCCCGCACGCACCGCGGGATTCACGTTGGGCTCGGCGTCGAGGATCGCGGCGCCGCCAAGCGCCTCCACGCTCAGTCCCCGCTCCCGCTGCCATGCGTAGCGGGCGTCGAGCGCGGCCTCCTCGGCCTCGCTGAAGGCGACCTCCAGCACGCCGTGGGCGGACCTTTCGACGCAGATCCCCGTCTCCTTCTCCAGCTCAGCGGCGAGGGCGGCGTGCCGATTCCGCGCGAGAAGGGCCAGGTCGAGGAGAGGGAATGTGGCTTCCGTATCGGCCTGGGCGAGCAGCATTCCAGCTGCCGCCGCGGACGCTTCTTCGCCGATCCCGCCGCGCTCGATGACGAGCACGCGCGCACCCTCGGCCGCCAGCGCCCGGGCCGCCGACAGGCCGACGATCCCCGCGCCCAGCACGATGACGTCGGCGTCTCCGTCCACGGGGGCATGTTATCCTCCCGCCCACACGGAGGCGGGATGACAGAGGCGGTCAAGGGCCGGTGCGTGTTCTGCCGCGCCGATGTCCTGGTTCCCGACTCGTATCATCACGGGGACCACGTCAAGTGCGGCCAGTGCGGCACCCGTCACAAGGTCACGCGGGGAGAGCGCGAGGGCGTGCGCCTCGTATTGGCCGACGTCGCCCCGCTGCGCGAAGCGCTCCACGCCAACCAGTCGATGATCGGGCGGCTCGAGGACGAGCTCCGGGGTGCCCGTCACAGCATCGGTCTCGGCGCCAACGGACTCGGGATCGGCGTCGTCTACCTCATCTGGCAGGTCGCGCTCCACGACATGCCCGTGTCCACCGATCTCGTCGTGCGGGCGGTGATGGTCGGGGTGGCGAGCGGGATCGCGCTCGAGCTTCTGAATTACGTGGCGCTCGCCAAGCGCAAGCACATCCGCCGGATCTCGCAGGACCTCGATGAGGCTCGCGCCGAGGGACGCGCGCTGCAGCAGAAGATCCGCGATGCCAGCCGCGTTTAGCCAAGCTCCGGCATATCCCCGATCAGCTGCGAAAGAGCGGAGTGCTGCTCGCTTTCGTCAGCTGCATCGGGGCTGATTGAATACTTACTCGACCTGGCCGGAGTCGATCAGGGCCACGACGGTGTGGTAGATCGCGTACGAGCAGCGGGGGATGTCCCGCTGCAGCTCGTTCATCGAAGCGCCCTTCTTCAGCCGCGCCCACACCGACGCCGCGAGCTCGACGGTATCCGCCTCCTCCCAGGTGAGCTGGGGGGCCTTGTGGCGGTAGGTGCGGTTCGCGTCAGGCACGCGCGCCTGCAGCAAGGGAAGCTCGTCGGAGAGCCGCACCGATTCCATCAGCATCGAGATGGCGGGCATGGTGATGTCCGATTGGACTTCCTCGTCGGGGACGTTCTTGCCGGTGAAGGAGAAGTCGCCTTCGAGGGGGGACTGGAAGAGCTGAAAGACGGCGTCGTCGCCGGAGAGGTGACGCACCCGCGCCTTGGCGATGTTTCCCTTGAAGAAGAAGATTTCCGCGACCTTCTGCTTGCCGGCGTCCTGGCTCACGACGAGGCTGCCCGTCTGGTGGGATCCGATGAGGGTCTGGATCACCGTAGCGAGGTCGAAGAACTTCAGGTTCCCCTGGAGCTGCTTCGCGCCGCGCGGCAGCTTGAGCGTCGTCGCCTCGAGCCGCCGCGCGAGGACGAGGCACAGGCTGCGGGCGAAGGCGGGCAGGGTCGTCATCAGGTCGAGGAAGACCGACTTTTCCAACGTGAAGAGGACGGCGTGCTCGGGCGAGCGGACGGTGGCCGTCCGGGGAGACCCTGTCAGGAGGGCGAGCTCTCCCAGAACTTCCCCCGGCCCCAGGTATGCGACGGGCGCCGCCTCCGAACCGCTTTCCGGCGAGGCGAGGACCTCGAGCGCTCCCGTCTTCACGATGTAGAGGCAATCCCCCTGCTGCCCCTGCTGGAAGACCATCGCCCCGGGCCCGAATTCCTCGAGGCGGCCCTGGGCGAGGACCGCCTTGAGCACTTCGTCGGGTTGGTTCTGGAAAAGATCGGCCGCGCGCAGGAAGGCAGGATCGATGACGGGGGCCATGGGAGCGGCGATTATACAGTGTGTTAAGATGGCCGCCTTTGGCGGTCGGAACCTGCCGCAGCCGTCCTTATCTGTAGATCAAGTCGTTCCGGTACAAGGAGATAGGCCCTCCGCCGGCCTCTCCTCCACCACCCCGTCGGACGGAGACCCGAGTGCCATGACCACCACCGCGCTTCCCCAGATCGCTCCCGCCGATGTGCACGCCACCCTCAAGCGTCACATCCTCGCGGACGGCTACGACCTCGTCTTCGATTACGAGAAGAGCCACGGGGCCTGGTTCCACGACAGCAAGCAGGGCCGCGATCTCCTCGATTTCATGACCTTCTTCGGCTCCAACCCCATCGGATACAACCACCCGAAGATGCAGGACCGCGAGTTCCAGCGCACCCTCTCCCGGGTCGCGCAGCTGAAGCCTTCGGTCTCCGACGTCTACAGCGTCGAGTACGCGCTGTTCGTCGATACCTTCGGGCGCCTGGCCAAGCCGGCGGCGATGAAGTACGCGTTCTTCGTCGAAGGAGGCGCCCTCGGCGTGGAGAACGCGCTCAAGGTGGCCTTTGACTGGAAGGTCCGTCGCAACAAGGCGAAGGGAGTCGCGGGCGAGAAGGGCACCAAAGTCATCCACTTCCGGGAGGCGTTCCACGGACGGTCCGGCTACACGCTGTCGCTCACCAACACGGACCCGAAGAAAACCGACTATTTCCCGAAGTTTCCCTGGCCCCGCATCGACAACCCCAAGCTGCGCTTCCCCGTCACGGCGGACGTCGAAAAGGACGTCCGCGCCGCCGAGCAGCGCGCCCTCGACCAGATGGCGAAGGCGTTCGCAGACAACCCCGACGACATCGCGTCGATCATCATCGAGCCCATCCAGGCCGAGGGGGGCGACAACCATTTCCGCCCCGAGTTCCTTCAGGCCCTGCAGGGCCTCGCCCGCGAGAACGAGTGCCTGTTCATCGTCGACGAGGTCCAGACCGGCATCGCCATCACCGGCAAGATGTGGTCCTACGAGCATTTCGGGATCACGCCCGACGTCCTCGCCTTCGGCAAGAAGATGCAGGTTGGCGGGTGCATGGGTGGCCCGCGCGTCGACGAGGAGCCGGAGAACGTCTTCAAGGTCCCGTCGCGGATCAACTCCACGTGGGGCGGCGGCCTGACCGACATGATCCGTGTCTCGCGTTATCTCGAGATCATCGACGAGGACCGCCTGGTCGAGAATGCGCGCGTCACCGGCGAGCACCTGCTGCGCGGCCTGGAATCCCTGCAGTCGGAGCTCGGCGGCTTGATGACGAACGCGCGCGGCCGCGGGCTGATGATCGCCTTCGACCTTGCGTCCACCGAGACGCGCGACAAGGCGCACAAGCGCATCGTGCAGGACGGTCTGCTGGTGCTCACCTGCGGAGTCCGGTCCATCCGTTTCCGTCCGCCGTTGAACCTCACCGCCGCCGAGGCCGACATAGCACTCGATATCGTGCGCAACAGCCTCCGGCAAATCTAGGGTCCCGTAACCGCAGCACCTCTGGCGGCCTCCGAAGGGGGAACGATGATCGAGCGCGAATCCACGGTCCGGATCTACAGCGAGATCCTGGCCACGACGCTGGGCGCAAAGATGGCCAAGGGGCGCCTGATCCGGGTGAGCAACGAGGGCTTCTACGAGGTGCTCCTCGACGTCTCCGGCAAGCAGCACACCTGCCTGCTGCCCATCCAGTCCACGATCCTGCTCGCCGCCGAGGCCGAAGAGGACGTCGCGACCATCGAGGTCGAGCGCTGAAGGTCCTGAAGGTCGTCCACTGCGGCCTCGGGCCCATCGGCCAGAGCATCGCGCGGATGGTCCTCGCGACCGAGGGGCTTCAGGTCGTCGGAGCGACGGATCTCGCCCCGGACCGTGACGGGCGCGATCTCGGCGACGTGCTGGGGCTGCCGAAGAAGACCAAGGTCAAGGTCGACGGCGATTCCGACCGGTTCTTCCGAAAGACCCGGGCCGACGTGGCGATCCTCTGCACGTCGTCTTCGCTCAAGGTCGTGAAGCCGCAGATCATGGCGCTCGTCGCGAGCGGCATGAACGTCATCAGCACCTGCGAAGAACTGGCCTTCCCCACCCCGGCGACGGCCACGGCTTTTCGCGAGATCGACGCCGCGGCGGCAAGGAAGAAGGTGTCCGTCCTCGGCACGGGCGTCAACCCCGGATACGCGATGGATGTCCTCGCGCTGGCGCTGACCGCAGCTTGCTCCGAGGTGCGGCGCGTCTCGGTAAGCCGCCTGGTCGATGCCGGTTCGCGGCGCCTCCCGTTGCAGCGGAAGGTAGGAGCGGGCCTGAACATCAATCAGTTCCGGCGCGCGATGACCGAAGGCACGGTTCGCCATGTCGGCCTCACCGAGTCCGTCCACATGATCGCGACCGCGCTGGGGTGGAAGGTGGACCGCGTGGACGAGACGCTCGAAGCGGCCATCGCCCCTCGCGACCTCGACACCGAGTACCTGCGCATCGCCGCCGGGGCGGTCGCCGGCATCAAGCAGCACGCCCGGGGCTTTCGCGGCGACGAAGCGCTGATCAGCCTCGACCTGCAGATGTACGTCGGCGCCGAGTCGCCGCGCGACCATGTCTACATCGACGGCACGCCACCGATCGACATGACGATCAAGGGGGGCATCGCCGGCGACCAGGGGACGGCGGCCATCGTCGTGAACAGCATCCCCAAGCTGATGGCCGCGCGGCCGGGCGTGGTCACGATGAAGGACCTGCCGCTCGTCCATCGCTTCAACGCCGCCGAGATCAAGGCCCTTCCCGCCCGCAAGAAGTAGCGCGGCTGCCGCCGCCGCGTGGGGCCGTCAGGCGCGGCGCGAGGCGAGGTACGACTGCAGCCGGCGCTGGTCGGAAGGGTCGATGCCGATGAACTCGACGCCGATCTGATGCCCGGCGCCGGTGGCGGCGGCCTCGGACCTCTTGACTTCGCCCTGGACCCACACGGTGTGTCCCTCGATCTGCAAGGCGAAATCGTGGATCGCGCCGAGCTCCAGCGGCATCGAGAGGTGCAGCAAGGCGCCGCCGACGCTCAGGTCCATGAGGCGCGCGGGGATCTGGCCGCGAGCGGTGCCCCGGATGTCGGTGGTCATCATGCGTTCGCCCTGTGCCTTTCGCGATCGAGGAAGGAATCGAGGAGCGCCTGGTCGAGCTCGTCCACTTCGACGAAGTCTATCCCCACCTGGAACCCTTCACCTTCGACCCCCGGAGGATCGACGTGCACGACGCGCCCCTTCAGGTCCACGGCCACGTGCGACAGGTTGATCGTAATGTCGCAGCTCGAGTCGAGGGCGAGGGGCGCCGCCATCTCCAGGCTGGCGCCGATTTCGGAGATCGCGATGACCTTGAATTCGGCGAATACCGTCGCCCGTCCCGTGGCGCGGCCATCGAGCCGGACCCTCGGATGGCGGCGACGCTCGTCGTCGGTCATCATGAGCTGGCGAATTGTAGGAGCCGACGGCGGCGGTGGTCAAGGTCGTCTATACTCGCCGCGCTGTCCCTCCGTTTCACCGAGGTCCGATCGATAACGTGAAGGGTTCCCTGACCGAAGGCGCGCTCCCCGCGCTTCTTCGTGCCGTTTACGTCGGAAGGAAGACGGGGACCCTCCATTTCACCCGTGCCCAGGACGTGCGCAGCGTAAGGTTCCGTCAGGGACACATCCTGAGCGCGCAGAGCAGCGTGCCCAACGAGCACCTCGGCGAGGTGCTCGTGCGCAACGAGCTGCTCACCGCCGCCGATCTCGAGCGTGCCGGCGCGCGGAAGCGGGCCACGGGCAAGCGCCTCGGGGAAACGCTCCAGGAGATGGGGCTCATCGAGCCCGAGCACCTCGAGGACGCGCTCGCCCTCCACGTGCGCGAGGTGCTGCTGAGCGTGTTCTCCTGGACGACCGGCGAGTATTCCTTCGACGAGCCGTCCGGCCCCGCCTTCCAGGGCGATCCGACGCTCAAGCTCTCGACGGGAGAGATGATCCTCGAGACGGTCCGCCTCCTGCAGAATCCGCACGTCGTGCGCGCGGGCCTCGGCAAGACCGATCGCGTGCTGGACCTTTCGACCGATCCGCTCCTGCGCTTCCAGAAGGTCACGCTCAGTCCCACCGACGGGTACGTCCTTTCCCGCGTCGACGGCGTGATGACGGCGCGCGACATCATCGAGATGATCCCACTGCCGCAGGAAGAGGTGGAGAAGAGCCTCTACGGACTGGTGTGCACGGGGATCATCGAGTTCGCGGCGATCGCGGCGCGGGCGGCGCCCCAGCCGCGGCGGCAGCCCAGCGCTCCGAGCGTCGCTCCCCCTCCGCCGAAGCCGGACCCGACGGCGGCCCACCAGGCCGAGACGAAGAAGAAGGACGAAGAGGCTCGCGCCCGCGAGGTCGAAGCCCGGCGGAAGGAGATCCTCGACGCCTTCGAGGGGTTGAAGTCGAAGAACCATTTCGAGATCCTCGGCATTCCGCGCGCGTCTTCCGAGGCGCAGGTGAAGGAGGCGTACTTCCAGCTCGCCAAGAGGTTCCACCCCGACACCCATCACGATCCGGCGATGGACGATCTCGGTCCCAAGCTGGAAGCCGTCTTCATCCGCCTGGGGCAGGCCTACGAAGTCCTCCGCAATCCGCGCACGCGGGGGCCCTACGAGAGCGACCTCGCTTCGCGCGCTCCGCGTTTTCCGCGCGCCGGCAGCTCCGACCCCGGGACCCCGCCGCAGGGATCCCCGCAGACAGTAGCACCCGAGCCCGCCGCGCCACCGCCTCGCGATGCCCAGCTCGAAGGACGCCGCGCCCTGGACGCGATGATCGTCGCCGAGAAGCACATGGAGAAGGGAAAGTACTGGGATGCGATCCAGCTCCTCGAGCACTCCGTGCAATGGCTGGAGGGCAAGAACCTCACCCGTGCCCGGATCGCCCTGGGCCGTTCCTACGCGAAGAACCCGAACTGGGCGAAGCAGGCGGAGACGATCCTAAAGAGCGCGATCGCCACTGCGCCGAAGAGCGCCGAAGCGCATTTCGTCCTCGGCGAGCTGTACGCGAGCCAGGGATTGCGCAGCCGTGCGATCACGACGCTGCGCCGCGTGCTCGAGCTTCAGCCCGATCACCAGGAAGCGGCCGCCGCTCTCGGCCGTCTGGGTCCGGAAGACCCCGAGGGACCGCCCGACGAAGACAGCGGAGGGTTCCTCAAGAAGATCTTCGGGAAGCGATGATTGCGCGGCGCGTCGTGGCGGTGATGCTCTCCGCGCTGGCTTGCGCATCGTCGGCGGCGGCCGCGGACGTGTTGCTGATGCGGAACGGCGATCGCGTCAGCGGCCGGATCGTCGGCGAGACTTCGCGCTCGATCCGTATCGAGACGCCGTACGGGCGCCTGCTGGTCCCGCGCGGAACCATCGAACGAATCCAGCGCGAAGGGCGGCCGGAAGAGGTGCTGAACGCGCCTGCGCCCGGGTCGCCGGCGCCCGCCACGCCCACGCGTGGCGTGCGCCTCGTGCTCGTCGTGCTGGGCAAGACGTTCTGGCAGGCGTGGGACCCGCGTGAGGCCCCGGCCGACCCGACGCTCCGCCTCGAAGTGCGCGTGGACGAGGACGCGATCGCGCACTACGTCGACGCCACCGACGATCCCGACGAGATCCCGCGCGCGCTGGTCAACTCGTTCTCATTCCTCCCCGGCCACATCGCCGCCAAGGCGGCGCCCGGGGTCGAGATCACTCCCGCGGAAGTGCACGCCGGCCGGATCGTGCTCCGCCTCGACCTCCCGCTGGCGCGCGCCGGCACGCGCAAGGTCCGCGTCGCGTACCAGGCCAACACCGGCACCGCCGAAGCGCCATCGTGGCGTGACCTCACCGAGGCCTCGTTGACGCTCGAGCTGAGCGCGACCACCCCGACCTTCGTGCAGCTCCGCCAGGATCCGGGCCGCATGGAATTCTCGGGATTCGCCCGCCGCCGCATGAAGCGCGTCGACACCTTCCGCCTCGATCCGATCGTCGAGTAGGCACCCCCGGCGCGCGTGCTTGACACCCCCCGGAGGCGGTCCTAGTCTCGTGACATGGACTGGGTGGACTGGGCAACCATCGTGCCGTCCCTGGCCATGGGCATCGGCCTTGCCGCCTGCGCGGGGATCCGGGCCTGGCTGCCGCTCCTCATGGCGGGCGGGATGGCGCGCTGGGGAATCATCGAGCTGGGGTCGTCGTTCCAGTTCATCGCCGGCGACCGCGCGCTGATCCTGTTCGGCGTCGCTACCGTCATCGAGATCCTCGCCGACAAGATCCCCGCCGTGGACCATGCGCTCGACACGCTGTCCACGGTGCTGCGGCCTGCCGCGGGGTCGCTGCTGGCGGCATCGGTGCTGTGGCAGGTCTCGGATCCGTTGACCGCGCTCGCGCTCGGCGTCGCCGTCGGCGCGCCCACGTCCCTGGTCCCGCATGCCGCCAAGTCGCTGCTGCGCGCGGCCTCCACGACGTTCACAGGCGGCCTCGCGAACCCGTTCATCAGCATCCTCGAGGATCTGATGGCGATCGCGCTCTTCGTGCTGACGGTGCTCATCCCGGTCGTGGTCGCCGCCATGCTCGTGCTCGTCGGGTTGCTGGCCGCGCGCCGGTTGCAGCGCCGGGCGCCCGCTCCCCTCCCCGCCGCGTGAGGCGTCCTTCGCGCGAGCACCTCGCCGGCCTCGCCGCCGGTTTGTGCCTGGCCGCCGCCTCGGCCTTTGCGCAATCGCCGGCGCCGGCACCCTCGGCGCCGCCCGCGCCCTCGACCGCGCCTTCGCCCGCGCCCTCCGCGACGCCGCGGCCGTTCACGCTCGAGGTCGACGTCGACGTCGTCTCGGTGACCGCGGTCGTGCACGACAAGTCGGGGCGGTTCGTGCCCGGCCTCGGCCCGAAGGACATCGAGGTGTACGAGGACGGCGTGCGGCAGGAGGTGTCGTTCTTCCGCGAGGCCTCCGGCACCGGCGATCAGAAGATCCCCCTGGCCGTGGTCCTCGTTCTCGATTCCAGCGGCAGCATGCTCAAGAGCATGCGGTTCCTGCGCGAAGCCGCGATCACGTTCGTGCGCAAGCTGGAGGACGTGGACACCGGGCTCGTGGTGCAGTTCAACGAGAGCGTCAAGGGCAGCGCGGAGTTCACCGACGACGTCGACCGGCTCGAGCAGTTCGTCGAGTCCCTTCAACCGTGGGGCGGCACGTCCCTTTACGACGCCGTTCACTACGGCCTCGACCGCGTACGCGACCAGCCCGGCCGCAAGGCGATCATCGTCTTCTCCGACGGCGCGGACACGACGAGCAGCACGCCCGAGCAGGAAGTCGTCGACTACGCGCGGTCCGTCGAGGCCACGGTGTACAGCGTCCTCATCAAGGGCGAGACCGGCCTGCTCGGCCGCAGCCCGCGCGGGTTCCTCCGCAAGATCGCCGCCGAGACCGGAGGATCGTTCTTCTACCCGGACAACGTGGGCGACCTGATCAAGATCTTTGCCGGCATCTCCGACGAGCTGCACAATCACTACGCGCTCGCCTACACGCCGAAGAAGGCGCCGGACGGGCTGTGGAGGTCGATCGAGGTGCGGCTGGTGGGCCGCAAGGATGCGGAGGTCCGGGTCCGCAAGGGATACTTCGGCGTGCGCCGCCGAAAGTCCTGATCCGATGGCCGACATCACGGTCAAGAGCGCGGAGGGCGGGAAGGAGCGCTTCCCGCTCACCCGCGACCGCATCACGATCGGCCGCTCGCGGGAGAGCGACATCTTCCTGCCCGACCAGTGGCTGTCCCGCCATCACGCCGAGATCCGACACGACGCCGGCGGGTTCGCGGTAGTCGACCTCGGCAGCAAGAACGGGACGCTGCTGAACGGCGACCAGGTCGCCGACATCCAGCGGCTGCACGACGGCGACGTCATCACGCTCGGCGAGCACATCCTCACCTTCTCGGACGACAGCGCAGCGGAGGACGAGGCGGCGCCCGAGGGCACGCGGATCTTCTCCGCGCGCGAGCTGTCGGACATTCGCACCCGGCCCTCGCTCGATCCCGAAGAGCTCGCCCGCCAGAGCCGCGTGCTCGGCGTCCTTCAGAAGGCCATGGGACAGCTCGTCCAGCATCAGCCGCTGGAGACGCTCTTCGAGACCATCCTCAACCTGCTTTTCGAGGCCGTTCCCGCGGAGCGAGCAGCGATCCTGCTCCTCGAAGGGGAGCCGCGCGAAGGGGTGATCAAGGCGTCGCGCGCGCGGCAAGGGCAGGTGCCTCCGACGCGGGTCAGCCGGTCGATCGCGCGCAAGGTCGTGAACGACCAGAAGTCGCTCCTGATGCCGAACCTGATGGAGGACGCCGCGTTCAGCACCCAGGACAGCATCCTCTCCACGGGCATCCGCTCCGCGGTGTGCGCGCCGCTGTTCTACACCCCGCCCACGGGGCAGGACTCCGTCATCGGCCTCGTATACCTCGACTCGCTGATGCGCTCACGGCCGTTCACGGAGGAGGACCTGCGGGTGGTCACGGCGCTCGCGAACCTCGCCGCGGCCAAGATCGAGAACGTGCGCCTGCTCGAGGAAAGCCTCGAGAAGAGCCGCATGGAAGACGACATGCGGGTGGGGGCGGAAATCCAGCGTGGCCTGCTACCGGACAAGGCGCCGTCGGTCCCCGGCTACGGCGTCGTGGGGTCGAACACCCCTTCGCGCTCGGTAGGAGGCGATTACTACGACTTCGCGGTGCACGACGGCCGCCTGCTCTTCGCCCTGGGCGACGTCTCCGGCAAGGGGATTGGAGCTGCGCTGCTGATGACAGTGTTGCGCGCCGCCGTCCGCGGGCACTGGGCGTCGGGGTCGGTGGAAGAGGCGGTGGTGCGCATCAACAGCACCGTCTGCCAGAACGTGACTCCCGGGAAGTACATTACCTTCTTCGTGGGACGCCTCGACGCCGCCACGGGCGTGATCCGCTATGTCAACGCCGGCCACAATCCGCCGGTGCTGGTGCGACGCAGCGGGCCGCCGGAGACCCTGACCTGCGGCGGCATGGTGCTGGGCATGTTCGATCCCATCCCCTACCAGGAAGGCGAGGCGGCGATCGGCCCCGGCGAAGCGCTGCTCGTGTTCTCGGACGGAGTGACGGAGACGTGGAGCCCGGGTGACGAGGAGTTCGCCGAGGACCGGCTGCTCGAAGTCGCGACCGCCAACCTCTCCAAGGACGCGCGCGGCCTGCACGACGAGATCCTTCGCGCGGTCGACGCCTTTGCCGCCGGGCGGAAGCCGGCCGACGACCGCACGCTGATCGTCATCAAGCGCGGCTAGGCCGGTTTCTCGGCAATCAGGCCGCCTCCGCGCCGGCGCGCGTTTGCCGCGAATCCGCGGATCCGATCGAGGCGCTAGCGGGTGAGGGAAGCGATGAGAGCGACGAGACCGAGCAGGGCCCCGGCGGCGCCGGCGAGCAGGGCGTTTCTGGCGCGGTCGGCGGCGATGCGCGACGCCTTGGCGACGGCGTCCAGCTGAATCGTGAGCTGGTTCAAAAGGGCCGCGTGCGCCTGCTGATCGCTGGCGAGCTCCGCCAACTGCTCATTGATGGCGCGCGCGTCCCTGGCCGCCGCGATGTCGGCGGTGCGGTCGCGGGAGCTGCTGGCCACCTCGCGCGCGAGGTCGATGAGCGTCGGCGCCTGCTTGAGGATGACGTCCCAGAGGATGCTTCGCATCGCGCGACCTCGTGTAGTTGGATGGCCGCCATTGTATCGCCGTGGTTCGCGGCCACGTCACTCCCTCCGGCCACGCCACCATCGGCGTTGCTGAATCGACACGTTCCGGAACGAGTCGACCGGGCCACGGCCGCCTCCCTGATATCCTGACCTCACCCATGGAATTCATCGCAAAGGCCATCGACCTCTTCCTCCACCTCGACAAGCACCTCGGAGCGCTCATCCAGCAGTACGGCACCTGGACCTACGCGATCCTCACCCTCGTCATCTTCTGCGAGACGGGGCTCGTGGTGACGCCGTTCCTCCCCGGCGATTCCCTGCTTTTCGCCGCTGGCGCCCTGGCCGCCCTGCCCGCCTCCCCGCTCAAGGTGGAGATCATCTTCCTGCTCCTGACCGCGGCCGCCATCGCGGGCGACACCGTCAACTACTGGATCGGCAACAAGATCGGTCCGCGGGCGTTCGAGGGCCGCATCAAGTTCCTGAACAAGGATCATCTCG